>JACCEA010486298.1_pt1 | contig 55554 bp, 49 predicted proteins | sample 7449851 | NCBI WGS metagenome assembly JACCEA01 (sample SAMN15323453, study PRJNA562643) | freshwater metagenome | isolation source: river surface water | place: USA:Blue River Watershed | collected 2017-08-18 | reverse complement strand
CCACGAGCCGAACCCACATAAACACCATTAGCATTTTTAATTACTTCGCTCAAGCGGATGGCTTGTTGTTGCACAATAACTTCATTGTCGATAGTTTGCATGCTTTGTGGAATGTCCATTGGCTTTAAGCCAGAACGCACTGCACTTACTTTTCGTTTATTAGGGCTTTCTTTAATTACGATTACAATTTCTCTCAATGTTTCCATTAGTTCCTCTAACGTAAAAGTGACTTTTGTAGTCTCATTAGTTATCACTTTTATGTCTTGAGTTTGTTTTTTCAAACCCTCGGCTTCAATAGTAATGGTGTGTAAACCAACAGGAAAGTTTTCAAAATGAAACAAACCGTTAGCGTCTGTTTTTGATACTGATACTTTCTTTCCCAACTTGATTGAAACGCCTGATAGCGGAAACCCATCTTTTGAAATAATTTTCCCTTCAATAGAACCTGTTTCTTGAGCTGTACTCAAAAATGAAACAAAAAATAATATCAATAGGAGGTGGAATTGCTTTTTCATAATCGTTTATTTGGAATAATTAAAAATAACGATGCAAATATAAAAGCAACAATTGGATTAACAAAGTTTATTTAGATTAAATCTTAATAATAATTATAAATTAATTTTTGGCGCGCTGAAAATCAGTTTTTTAAATTGACTGAATCATTGAAAAATATAAAATAGTATGGTTTTATTATTGATAAATGCAATTATTATTCGTAATTTTAATAGATAAATGTTATGATTGAATAATAAATATCATTGAGTGGTTGTAAAATTCAACTAATTTTTATTTCAATTTTGAACTATCTAATCTTTAATTATCTATTAATATGAAAAAAGTATTTTTATTAACAGGTTTGTTTGTTGCGGCATTTGGTATGGCGCAGGAAGCTACTTGTCCTGTTACGGGAAAAACAGCAAGTTCTTCTAAGGAGGCAAATGGCTATGACAATCATGGCTCAATGGTTACTAAAGCACAAGGAACTCCTGCTGAGAAAGGAAGTTCACAAACGAACAAGAACAAAGAATGGTGGCCCAACCAATTGAATTTGGACTTATTACGTCAAAATTCGAGTATGTCTAATCCAATGGGGTCAGACTTTGATTACAACAAAGAGTTTAAAAAATTAGATTATGCAGCTTTAAAGAATGATTTGCGAAACTTAATGACTGACTCACAAGATTGGTGGCCAGCTGATTTTGGTCATTATGGCGGATTATTTATACGTATGGCTTGGCATAGTGCTGGTACTTACCGTTCAGGCGATGGACGTGGAGGATCTCGTGCAGGACAACAACGTTTTGCGCCATTGAACAGTTGGCCAGATAACGGTAACTTGGATAAAGCCCGTCGTTTGTTGTGGCCAATCAAACAAAAATACGGAAACAAAATTTCTTGGGCAGATTTGATGATCTTAACTGGAAACGTTGCCTTGGAATCTATGGGATTCAAAACGTTTGGTTTTGCTGGAGGAAGAGCCGATGTTTGGGAACCAGAATCAAATGTATATTGGGGGTCTGAAACTAAATGGTTAGATGACAAGCGTTACTCTGAAGGAAGAAAGTTAGAATCGCCACTAGCAGCTGTACAAATGGGATTGATTTATGTGAATCCAGAGGGGCCTAATGGTAACCCTGATCCTGTTTTGGCAGCAAAAGACATTAGAGAAACATTCGGAAGAATGGGAATGAACGATGAAGAGACTGTAGCACTAATTGCAGGTGGACATACTTTAGGTAAAACACACGGTGCTGGTGATGCAAAACATGTTGGTAATGCACCAGAGGCTGGAACAATTGAGGAGCAAGGCTTTGGATGGAAAAGTGATTACAAATCAGGAAAAGGTACTGATGCTATTACTTCTGGTTTAGAAGTTACTTGGACATCAACGCCTGCTAAATGGAGTCACGACTATCTTACTTTCCTATTCAAATATGATTGGGAATTAACTACAAGTCCAGCAGGTGCAAAACAGTGGATTGCTAAGACGAATGATAAAATTATTCCGGATGCATTTGATAAAAATAAAATGCACAAACCGTATATGCTTACTACAGATTTATCATTGCGATACGACCCTATTTACGAGAAAATTTCAAAACGTTTCTTAGAAAATCAAGAAGCGTTTAATGACGCCTTTGCTCGTGCTTGGTTTAAATTGACTCACCGTGATATGGGACCTAAAACTACGTATTTAGGACCAGAAGCACCTACCGAAGATTTAATCTGGCAAGACCCAATTCCTGCTTTGAATCACGAAGTAGTAAATGATAAAGACATCAAAGCATTGAAAGCTGAGATTGCAAAATCAGGTTTGTCAATTAGTGAATTAGTATCTACTGCTTGGGCTTCAGCGTCTACTTACCGTGGATCGGATAGAAGAGGTGGAGCTAATGGTGCTAGAATTCGTTTAGAGCCACAAAAACATTGGGCTGCTAACAATCCAAAACAATTGTACAAAGTGTTACCAGTTTTAGAGACTATTCAGAAAAATTTCAATGCTAAAAGCGCTTCTAGAAAAATTTCTATGGCAGATTTAATTGTACTTTCTGGTGTATATGCTGTAGAAACAGCTGCTAAAAATGCTGGACATGCAGTAAATGTTCCTTTTACACCGGGTAGAATGGATGCCACTCAAGAGCAAACAGATGTTAAAGGTATGGCGGTTTTAGAGCCAACAGCGGATGGTTTCCGTAACTACTTGAAAACAAAATACACTGTGGCAACTGAAGCCTTATTAGTTGATAAAGCTCAATTGTTAACATTAACAGCTCCAGAAATGACTGTTTTAGTTGGTGGTTTGCGTGCTATGAACGCGAATTATGATGGTTCTAAACACGGAATTTTCACTACTGAAAAAGACAAATTAACGAATGATTTCTTTGTTAATCTTTTAGATATTAATACAGCTTGGACAGCAGTTAATGATGATAAAGAAGTATTTGAAGGTAAAGACAGAGTTACAGGAGCTCCAAAATGGACTGCAACTCGTGCGGATTTAATTTTTGGTTCTAATTCTGAATTAAGAGCTTTGGCTGAAGTATACGGAAGTAACGATGCAAAAGGAAAGTTTGTGAACGATTTCGTTGCAGCTTGGAACAAAGTGATGATGCTTGATTTTTTTACAGCAAAAAAATAAGAATACATAAGATAGATTAAAAAAGCCGTCCCATTTGGGACGGCTTTTTGCATTAAATAGAAACTTAAATTATTTACTTTTTGTCATTTTAAATTGTTCTGACACGAATTTTTTAGCTTGTTTTCCTGAAATAGAAATGGTAATCGCTATTTTAGAATTGCGTTGGTATTTTATTTTTTGAGGATAGTCATTTTGTAGGTTTTCAAAAACCAATTCATTTTCAGTTTCTGAAAGTAAATTGAATACAATGGGTTTGTCGTTGTTTTGACCTTGGATAATGGTTTCGTATACGAGCTCGCCATCTTTTTCAATTAGCTTGCTATTTTCAAAATGCAAGGTGTCCTTTTCTTTGACGAAAAACGAACCTGCTACCAAAGTACTGTCGTTGGTTTTGGACCAATTTTCGGTTACAATTCCTTCTTTGGATTCATTTTTCCATTCTCCCACTAACCATTCGGAAGCTTTTATTTTTTCATTTTTAGAAGTAGTAGTACAAGAAAATAGTAATAGACATATTGCGGAAAAGAAAAAGTATTGACGCATTTTGTTGAATTTAAAGTGTTATTGTAACGAATACAATATTATGAAAAAGATTTGAATTAGCCCAGATGGAAGCGGCATCCTGTAGCGGTGGGGTTCGCCGATACAGATATAGCGGACAGCCGGAAGGAGCTCTTAAAAAATCTGAATTTCGGAAATTAATTCTGCAATCTTTTTTGTATTTTTGCCGTCCAAATAAAGGAATAAATACAATGTTAGATAGACTTCAAATAGTTAAGCAACGTTTCGATGAGATTTCGGATTTGATTATTCAACCCGATGTGATTTCAGACCAGAAGCGTTATGTCCAATTGAACCAGGAATATAAAAACCTAAAAGCCTTGGCTGAGAAACGCGATGAGTATGTTTTGTTAATGGCAAACATTGAGGAGGCCAATGAAATTATTGCGGATGGTTCGGATGCTGAAATGGTGGAAATGGCTAAAATGCAACAAGAAGAAGCTAAAGGACGTTTGCCGGAATTAGAGGAAGAAATCAAATTTATGTTGATTCCGAAAGATCCAGAAGATGCTAAGAATGTGATGGTAGAGGTGCGTGCTGGAACCGGTGGAGACGAAGCGAGTATTTTTGCAGGTGACTTGTTCCGTATGTACACTAAATATTGTGAAAGTAGAGGATGGAGAACATCCGTTGTGGATATGAATGAAGGAACTTCTGGCGGATTTAAAGAGGTGATTTTTGAAGTTACTGGTGAAGATGTGTATGGAACGCTGAAATTTGAAGCAGGTGTTCACCGTGTACAACGTGTACCACAAACGGAAACGCAAGGTCGTGTTCATACGTCTGCAGCGACTGTTATGGTTTTGCCAGAAGCGGAAGAGTTTGATGTTCAAATTGATATGAATGATGTCCGTGTAGATTTTTTCTGTTCGTCAGGACCTGGAGGACAATCAGTAAACACCACTAAATCAGCGGTACGTTTAACTCACGTTCCAACTGGTTTGGTAGCACAATGTCAAGATCAGAAATCACAACATAAGAATAAAGATAAGGCGTTAACGGTTTTACGTTCTCGTTTGTACGAAATGGAATTGGCTAAAAAGCAAGAAGAAGATGCTTCTAAACGTACTTCTCAAGTAAGTTCGGGTGACCGTTCTGCTAAAATCCGCACCTATAATTATGCGCAAGGTCGTGTAACGGATCACCGAATTGGTTTGACCTTATATGATTTGGGGAACATTATGAATGGTGATATTCAGAAAATTGTTGACGAATTGCAATTGGTGAACAATACAGAAAAATTAAAAGAAGCTAGCGAAGTTTTTTAATTCAATAGTAGATGAAAGTATAAAATAAAAATGCCCTCCTAAAATTATAGTGTGAGGCATTTTTTTTTTTTGAAATAAACACACAACAATGACAACACAACATTTAATTAATCAAATCCAATTAAAGAAATCATTCCTATGTGTAGGACTGGATGTGGATTTGAACAAGATTCCGAAACATTTATTGGAAACGGAAGATCCGATTTTTGAATTCAATAAAGCTATTATTGATGTGACTCATGATTTGGCGGTTGCCTACAAACCCAATACTGCTTTTTACGAAGCATACGGAATTAAAGGTTGGTTGTCGTTAGAAAAAACAATTCGGTACATCAACGAAAATCATCCTGACATTTTTACCATTGCCGATGCCAAAAGAGGCGATATTGGCAATACGTCTTCGATGTATGCCAAAGCTTTTTTTGAAGATTTGAATTTTGATTCAGTAACTGTGGCGCCATACATGGGTAAGGATTCAGTAGAACCTTTTTTAGCCTTTGAAGACAAACACACGATTATGTTGGCGTTGACTTCTAACGAAGGAGCGTTTGATTTTCAAACGTTGAATGTGAATGGAACGGAATTATACAAACAAGTTTTGGAAACATCCAAATCTTGGAAAAATAGTCACAACTTGATGTATGTTGTGGGTGCTACCAAAGCAGAATATTTTACTGATATTCGAAAAATTATCCCAGATAGCTTTTTGTTAGTTCCTGGAGTAGGAGCGCAGGGAGGAAGTTTGTCTGAAGTGTGTAAATACGGAATGAATGCTAATGTTGGTTTGTTAATTAACTCTTCAAGAGCGATTATTTACGCTTCTAATGGAACTGATTTTGCAGAAAAAGCAAGAGCAGAAGCTTTACAAGTGCAACAAGAAATGCAGGCTATTTTAGGCTAATGGAGTTTTAATTTCTATATTTACAAAAAAAGATCTTTTGATTAATTATACCATTTACGAAAATAAAGACAGCGACCAATGGGTGACTTTTGTCCATGGGGCTGGAGGTAGTTCGTCTATTTGGTTCAAACAAATTCGTGATTTTCAAAAAGAATACAATGTATTGTTATTGGATTTGCGTGGTCATGGATCTTCTCAAACTAACTTAAAAAAGGCTTTCAAACAAAAATATACTTTCTCGGCTTTGGCCAATGATATTTTGGAGGTTTTGAATCACTTGAAGATTGAAAAGTCTCATTTTGTTGGAATTTCGTTAGGTACTATATTAATTCGTCAATTGGCTGAAATGTACCCTGAACGCGTCCAAAGTATGATTATGGGAGGTGCTATTTTAAAAATGAATTTCCGCTCTCAAATTTTAATGGTCGTAGGGAATACATTTAAGTATGTTTTACCCTATTTGCTTTTATACCGCTTTTTTGCTTTTGTCATTATGCCGAATAAAAATCATAAGCAATCCAGAATCCTGTTTATTAATGAAGCAAAGAAATTGTACCAAAAAGAATTCATTAAATGGTTCAAATTGACTGCTGAAATCAATCCGGTATTGCGATGGTTTCGCCAAGTGGAATTGAATATTCCAACTTTATATGTAATGGGTGAGGAAGATTATATGTTTTTACCTGCCGTTAGAAAAGTAGTGGAGAGTCATTATCGAAGCTCTAAACTGTGTGTGATACAAAACTCAGGTCATGTGGTCAATGTAGAACAACCTTTGGTATTTAATGCGGAGGTGCTTTCATTTATTAAAATAAATCATTAAAAAAAATGCCGATAACTTTTTAAGCTATCGGCATTTTTAAACTAACCAAAACCAAAATAATAAATAACCAGTTTATTATCATTGCAAATATCATAAATGATTGATAATAAAAGTGTTAAGTTTTTGTTATTTGTTTGTTGGTGATTCGTTAAGTTTTTTCAATTTCTTAATAGGATACCACTGTGTTTTCTAGAATTTGTAATCAATTGTACTTTCCATTTTAAAAATAGTGTAAATTGCAGTTCAAAATTGTCATATTGCTAAACTGCTTTTTGATTTTTTTTGGAAAGTCCTATTCTAAAACTTAAATTAAAAAAAATGAAAAAAATCTATTTATTCCTTTTATTCTGTTTTTTCAATGTGATGGCGTCTTCTGCCGCTGTGGTAGATACACTTCAAGTGCCTAGTTTGGCAATGAATAAGACCTATAAAGCTGCAGTTGTTTTGCCTAATTTGTATGCGAAATCTAAAACCAATTTTCCGGTTCTCTATTTATTACATGGAGCGTATGGGCATTTTTCGGATTGGTTATCCAAAACGCCAAATAAATCGCTAATTCAAAATTTATCAGATCAATACAATATTATTATTGTAATGCCCGAAGGTGAAACCTTTAGTTTTTATTTGGATAGTCCAGTCAATAAAGGGAGTCAGTTTGAAACCTATATCACAAAAGAGGTAATTCAAAAAATCGATGCTACCTACAGAACCATTAAAGACAAAAAAGGACGTGTAATTACAGGACTTTCTATGGGAGGACACGGTGCTTTATCCCTTGCAACGAAGCATCCTGATTTATTTTGTGCCGCAGGAAGTATGAGTGGAGTTGCCGATATGAGTACGATGTTAAATAGAGATCCCAAAGACGGTATTTTTAAATTGATTGAACCTGTTTTTGGAAATAATCCTTCCCCTGATTTATTTAGTTCCAATGCTGTTTTAGGAATGGTTGATAAAATGAAGAACAATCAACTTCCTTTAATTTTGGATTGTGGTGTGGATGATTTTTTAATTGAAACCAATCGTGAATTACATCGTCGATTGGTGTATCAAAAAGTACCTCATGATTATACGGAGCGTCCCGGAGCACATACCTGGGAATACTGGGAAAATGCTTTACCTTACCATGTTTTGTTTTTTGATAAAATTTTTAAATCAATCAATAATCTCTTGTGAAATAAAAAAAGACCTTTCATTGAAAGGTCTTTTTGATTTTATGCAATCTTGTCTATTTTCAAATAGCCAATATGTTGCACATCTTCTATTAAAGGAACATCCGATTTAGTTATTTTTAAAGAATATTGGTCTTTAAAAACAGGAGCTAAAATATCAGCTACATTATAAATATCATCCACATCAATTCCGTATTTATCATCTATATGAGAGGTAGCTCCTTCAAAACTAAAGTGTTTGTAAAAGGTAGTAGCTTTGGCAACTTTAGAAGCTAACCCTACAGTTTCTGCGACTGCTAAAGTTTTATAATGGTATTCTTCGAATTCATTTTCTTTATACCCTCCTAAATTAATAAAATATAATTTTTCGTTAGTTGTAGAAGTTATTTTAGGTTCAATGGTGATAGAAAATTGATCAACGGCGGTTACTTCGCGCCAAGCATCAATGTGTATTTTGCCTTTGGCCTCAGGCCAAAAAGCTTTCATTTGGGGCACTAATTCTTTTAGAGAACTCCCTATGCCAAAAAAAATATCATGTTGTTCGGTATATCGGCCTTTGGGAGTACATCCCAGCATGACCATATATAATTTTAGTGTATTTGTCATAAAAACAAAAATAAGGTTTTTATAGGGTTTTGAATGGGCGTAGTTTGAAAATTTAATACAAAAAAAGTGCCTTCTTTTAGAAGGCACTCATATATAATAATTGTGAATAAATTACAAAGCTGATTTTACAGTTTTGATAATTCTAGCAGCAATTTTGTATGGATCTCCATTTGAAGCTGGTCTTCTGTCTTCCAACCAACCTTTCCATCCTTTTTGAACAGTAATTAATGGAATACGGATTGAAGCTCCTCTATCAGATACTCCATAAGAGAAGTCGTGGATAGATGCAGTTTCGTGTTTACCAGTTAAACGTAAATCATTGTAAGCTCCATAAACAGCAATATGTTCTTTAGTTACAGGACGGAACGCTTCGCAAATTCTTTCGTAAGTTGCTTGATCTCCACATGTTCTTAAAACACTGTTGGAGAAGTTCGCGTGCATACCAGAACCATTCCAGTCAGTATCTCCAAGTGGTTTTGGGTGGTATTCAATATAGTAACCATATTTCTCAGTTAAACGGTCTAATAAATATCTAGCAACCCAGATTTCATCACCTGCTTTTTTAGCTCCTTTAGCAAACAATTGAAATTCCCATTGTCCACAAGCTACTTCTTGGTTAATTCCTTCGAAGTTAATTCCAGCAGCAATACATAAATCAGCATGCTCCTCAACTAATTTTCTTCCGTGAGTGTTTTTTCCACCAACTGAACAGTAGTACATACCTTGTGGTGCAGGGTAACCTCCAACAGGGAATCCTAAAGGCAATAAAGTTTTAGTATCCATGATGAAATATTCTTGTTCAAAACCAAACCAGAAATCATCATCTTCGTCGTCGATAGTTGCTCTACCATTAGAAGGGTGTGGTGTACCGTCAGCATACATAACTTCTGACATAACTAAATATCCATTAACACGTGTTGGATCAGGATAGATTGCAACAGGAACTAATAAACAGTCTGAAGATCCACCTTCAGCTTGTTTTGTTGAAGACCCGTCAAAAGACCAGTTTCCAAGTTCAGCCAAAGTTCCTTGAAAGTTTTCGTGCTCTTCAACTTTAGTTTTACTTCTAAGATTTTGAGTTGGTTCGTAACCATCTAACCAAAGATATTCTAATTTAATTTTAGCCATGATAATTTTATTTTATTGTGTGATTCAAAAGTTGGCACAAATTTAATTATTTTTTTATTGGTGTAAAAATATAGGGGGTATTTTTATATTATGAGTAGTTATTTTTCTCAAAACCTCATTTTATAGAGGGTATATTTAAAAAAATATAAATTTAGATGTAAATAAAAAATAATATCGCAATTACACTTCTCGAATTTATATTGTTTATATTTGCTTTGATAGTCAAATTGAGTATATAATATAAAAATTGTCAAAATGTCAACATTACGTTTTCAAGCCTTGAGAGAAGCATCTACAAGAAAGCCACTACACTTTGAAGAGGCCGAAAAAAAATCAATTATTTTTGGGTCTAATGTTTTTAATGCAAAAACGATGAAGCAATACTTGACTTCAGAAGCATATAAAGCAGTTCAAGGGGCTATCCAACATGGAACTAAAATAGACAGAAAAATTGCGGATTATGTAGCTATGGGGATGAAAGAATGGGCGCTTTCAAAAGGAGTAACTCATTATACGCACTGGTTTCAACCTCTAACAGGTACTACTGCAGAGAAACACGATGCTTTTTTTGAAACTTCGTATGATGGAAGTGATCCTGTAGAAAAATTTGGCGGAGCGCAATTGGTACAACAAGAACCAGATGCTTCTAGTTTTCCAAATGGTGGAATTCGAAATACCTTTGAAGCAAGAGGTTATACCGCTTGGGATCCAACTTCTCCGGCGTTTATATTTGGGACAACTCTTTGTATACCAACAGTTTTTATCTCTTACACAGGAGAAGCTCTAGATTATAAAACACCTTTGTTGCGCGCATTAACTGTAATGGATGATGCCGCTACTGAGGTTTGTAAATATTTTGACAAAAATGTTAAGAAAGTAACAGCTACTTTAGGCTGGGAACAAGAATATTTCTTGGTGGATCGTTCTTTGGCAAAATCACGTCCTGATTTAATGATGACGGGAAGAACTTTGTTAGGACACACATCTGCTAAAGGACAACAATTAGACGACCATTATTTTGGTTCAATTCCTACACGTGCATTGACGTACATGAGGGATTTAGAACAAGAATGTATGCTGTTAGGAATTCCTGTGAAAACACGTCATAATGAAGTAGCGCCGAACCAATTTGAGTTAGCTCCTATTTTTGAAGAAACCAATTTGGCAGTAGACCACAACTGTTTGTTAATGGACGTTATGGAAAAAGTGGCTGAACGTCATGATTTTAAAGTATTATTCCATGAAAAACCATTCAAAGGGGTAAACGGTTCAGGAAAACATAATAATTGGTCATTGGCAACAGATACTGGTGTCAACTTGTTAAGTCCGAGCAAAACGCCAATGAGTAATTTACAGTTTTTGACTTTTTTCATTAATACCATTAAAGCTGTAAATGACAATGAATCCTTACTTAGAGCGTCAATTGCAACAGCAAGTAACGACCATAGATTAGGAGCTAATGAAGCGCCACCAGCTATTATTTCCGTATTTATTGGCGATTCATTGACTAAAGTTTTGGCTGAATTAGAAGGAGTAACAACAGGAAAATTATCTCCTGAAGAAAAAACCGACTTAAAATTAAATGTGGTAGGAAAAATTCCAGATTTAATGTTGGATAATACCGATAGAAATAGAACGTCTCCATTTGCTTTTACAGGAAATAAATTTGAGTTTAGAGCGGTTGGCTCTTCTGCTAATTGTTCGAATGCAATGACTACTTTGAATGCGATTGTTGGCAAACAATTGCGTGATTTTAAATTAGAAGTAGATGCTTTGATTGATGAAAAAGGCATGAAAAAAGACGATGCTATTTTCAACGTTTTAAGAGAGTATATCAAACAATCGAAAAAAATTCTTTTTGAAGGCGATGGTTATAGCGATGCTTGGGAACAAGAGGCAGCTAAAAGAGGATTGAGTAATTACAAAACTACTCCAGAAGCCTTAAAAGCAAGAGCATCTAAACAAGCCTTGGATTTATTCTCTGAATTAGGAATTATGAATCATATTGAGGTAGAAGCACGATATGAAATTGAATTAGAAGAATACACTAAAAAAATCCAGATTGAAGGTCGTGTTTTAGGTGATATTGCTCGCAATCATGTGATTCCAACTGCGATTCGTTACCAAAACACTTTGATTGAAAACGTTCGCGGATTGAAAGAGATTTTCGGGAAAGATTTCGAAAGTGTTTCGAAAGAACAAATATCGATAATCAAACAAATTTCGGGTCATATCGAAGGAATCAATACGAAAGTGGAGGAAATGACTCAAGAAAGAAAAAAAGCCAATAGTCTAACAGATGCACAAGCAATGGCAGAAGCCTATTGCAACAAGGTAAAACCGTATTTTGACATCATCAGAAACCACTGTGATAAGTTAGAATTATTAGTAGATAATGAGTTATGGACATTGACTAAATACCGAGAATTATTGTTTACCAAATAAAATTAGTTACCTATTTTTAAAACCTCTTTTTAAAGAGGTTTTTTTAAATTACAGAATTAAATGATGAATCCGATAATTACACCCAATCAATTACTCGAAGCTGTACAAATCAACACAATAGTTTTGGTTGACGCTACTAACAGTCCGACAGCTTACCAGAATTACCAACAATCCCATTTACAAGGCGCTTTGTTTGTGGATGTCAATTCGCAACTAGCGGACATAAAAGAAGATGCAGCTAAGGGTGGTCGTCATCCGTTACCCACAGTTGACCAGTTTTCTATAACACTAACTGATTTAGGTATTACGCCTGAAACTTGGGTAGTGGTTTACGATGATAAAAATGGAGCGAATGCAGCAGCGCGTTTTTGGTGGATGTTGCGTTCAATTGGTCACCAAAAAGTACAAGTTTTGAGTGGCGGTATTCAAGCGGCTATTCAAGCGGGATTTCCAACAAGTTCTGCAGTTGAAGTTCCAACTCAAGTGGAATCGTATCCGGTTCAAGATTGGCAATGGCCAACGATTGATTTGGAAGGAATGGATGATATGATACAAAAAGATAACTTTCTAGTAATTGATGTACGCGAATCGCAACGTTTTAAAGGAGAAACAGAACCGATTGATTTGGTTGCGGGACATATTCCAGGTGCAACTAATATTCCGTTTACGACTAATTTAGATGCTGATGGTTTATTCTTATCGCCTGAAGAATTAAAAGAAAAATACCAAAAGGCTTTTGAAAATACTGATTCAGATAATAGAGTAGTGCATTGTGGTTCCGGTGTTACGGCTTGTCACACTCTTTTAGCGATGGCAGTGGCGGGTTTGCCTATTCCTCAATTGTATGTAGGTTCATGGAGTGAATGGTCTAGGAATAATCGAGAGATTGTTGTAGAGCAATAAAAAAAGCGCTTTGATAATTCAAAGCGCTTTTTTTATTTTTTTGGATAGTAATTATTTTTTATCCGCATCCACTTGAATTCGGTTTTTTCTATTAGCCAATTCCCAAGCCACTACAAAAGCCAATTGTGTTCTTTTTTCTAAAGCATCGTATTCAATTTTGTCAGCCTCATCCGATTTTTTGTGGTAATCAGCATGAACACCATTAAAGAAAAACACTGATGGAATTCCGTGTTTTGCAAAATTATAATGGTCTGAACGCTCATAAAAACGATTTGGATCTTTTGGGTCGTTAAAACGATAATCCAAATCAAGTCCCACATATTTTTGATTCATTGTTGCACTAATATGATCTAATTCAGCCGATAAACGGTTAGCACCGATAATATACACATAGTTATTAGTGTTAGCATGTAGTGCATCACGACGACCAATCATATCAATATTAACATCAGCAACAGTATTCACTAATGGGAATAACGGGTTTTCAGAATAATAACGTGATCCTAATAAACCATGTTCTTCACCTGTTACGTGTAAGAATAGAATGGAACGCTTTGGACCGTGACCTGCTTTTTTAGCCATTTGAAAAGCCTGTGCTATTTCTAATAATGCTGAAGTTCCTGATCCATCATCATCAGCGCCATTGTAAATTTCTCCATTTTCAATACCCACGTGATCATAATGTGCAGAGATTACAATTACTTCCTCTGGTTTTTCGGTACCTTCAATAAAAGCCCAAATGTTTTCAGAATCTGGTAAATTATTATTACGCTTTTTGTTCAAAAACGCAGCTGGAACAGCTTGATAAAAATCAGAGGCTCCTTTTGGAAACGAAACTTGATTTTTTTGGTATTCACCAATTAAGTAACGTCCTGCTTTTTTTTGTCCAGCCGAACCTGTTTCACGTCCTTGCATAGAATCAGCAGCAATGATGTAAAGGTGTTTCTTTAAATCTTCAGCTGTAATGGTTTTCATGTATTGAGTAGGATCAACATTTTTAGTTGAATTTACTAAAGCCCCATTTTTACAGGATGCCCCTAATGCGATTAGGGAAAGGAAAAGTAGTTTTTTCATAATTGTTATACTTATTAATTTAAAATTGTAATACTTCGTTTAAGAATAATTTCATGTGTTCAAATGAACGTTTGGCTGCCTTTTCGTTATAAGCTGCTCCTTTAGAATTGTCATTTCCAGCATCGATATCTGTGAATGAATGTACTGCATTGGCATAATACACCATTTCCCAATCCGCTTTTGCATCACGCATTTCTTGTTGGAAGCCTGCAATTTCTTCTTTAGAAACAAACGGATCATCGGCACCGTGACAAGCTAAAACTTTGGGAGTAATTGGAGTTATTGGTAATGCAATATCCCTTCCTAAACCTCCATGAAAAGATACCACTCCTTTTACTTTTATATTTTTTCTAGCCGCTTCTAAAGCACCTGTTCCACCAAAGCAAAAGCCAATTACAGCAATATTGTCGGGATTAGCTCCTGATTGTATTAATTGTTCTAAGGCTAGTTCAATACGTTTTTGGTACAAAATAGTATTCTTTTTATAGAATCCAGCCATTTTTCCTGCATCTGCTGTAGTTTGAGGATAATTTCCTTCGCCATAAATATCCGCTACAAAAGCAACATATCCCAGTTTAGCAAGTTGTTCTGCAGTTGCTTTGGCATGCGCATCGATTCCTTTCCAAGCAGGAAGGACTAAAATACCTGGTTTTTGCGCACTGGCTTTGTTAGGTTGAATAGCCATTCCGTTAAGAACCTGAGCAGCATCTTTGTACTGTACCGGTTTCAACTGAGCAAATAAATTAGAAGTAAACAAGGTTATTCCAATTATAAGATAATGTACTTTTTTCATTTTAGTTAGTTTTTAACAAATATCGAATTATTATTTGAAACGATAACTATTCGCCTGGATGGTATTTGCGTTCTATATTTTTTTCTACATCTTCTCTGTAAAAAAGCACGTCTTTAAATGTTGCTTTTTGGTACATTTCAGCTTGGTCATTAAAATGTTTGGAAGTTGAATCACCACTGTTACCTCCTGCAAGAAGGGATTTGGCTTTTACTTTGGAGCCAAATTCCACCGCGCACACAAAACTATTGCCACTGAAACCATAGCGTTTTTTAGTATCTTTTTGATAGGCGCTTTTAAAAGCAGGCAAAGCGCCCCAAAGTACTGACGTATAACTAATTGGTAAACTCGCAGCTTTATCATCAAAGCGATTATCTATGTCTCCAGAAAGTCGTTGAAAACGGTTGATTTCTCCCCAAGGCATTTTCCAAGTTCCAAATTTAGTGTTCAATTCTGTTATCACTTCTTGCAATTGCGGTAATACTTGTTCGGCTTGAAGATTTTGTATAAAGTTTCTTGTATTTTCTACCTGATCTAATTCGCCTTGATCTATATACGTTTTGCGTACCAAAGGATCTAATTTGAATCCCCACTCGTTGGCCAAAGTCAAAGCAATCGAATTTTCAGAACTCGTAAAATCCCATGCTTTTAAAACCTGAATGGGTTCTGAAAGCAAAGCATAGCGCGTATCTCCTGATTGCATACTATTGTCAAATTGTTGAATCAATGCAGGAATTATTTCTTCAAAGAAGGGGAGTTGGTTGTTGTATCCGTCAGCAATTATTTTATCTAAGGTGTATTTATCTCCTTTCTGTAAAGTTCTAACGGCATTGATGCCTCTATAGGTTTCGCCATCTGGCGCCATATAAGGTGGGTAATTTTCTTCTTTCGGACTTTCATTTCCTGAAACTGAAAAAGGAGTTGAATTACAGTTTTGCAACCAGCCATTTTTTGGATTAAAAAGATGTACAGTTTCTGCAACAGGGTGTAAACCTTTCCATTCTGTTACAGCGGTTGTACCATCAACGGGTTTTGCCCAATTTAATTTTGCATCACGTACTGGAACAAAATTGCCATGCCAATACGCAATATTTCCTTTATTATCTGCATAAACGGTATTGTTAGAGGTATTCGCTTTCCAATCCATCGCTTTTTGATAGTCGGCAAAATTTTTCGATTTAGTACGTTCCCAACTTTGAATCAAGCTGTTCATCGAACGGTTATTGGATTTTAAGCTAATCCATTTTCCGTCACGCTTTGCCATAATGGGTCCGTGATGGGTGAAATAAGTGGTGAATGATTTAGGAACTAATTTTCCGTTGTCAAGATAATTGATAGTAATTTTTTTCTCTTTTACTGGAAGTAATTTATTCTCGTATTCGTAAAATAATCCGTCTTTTTGGCGCACAATTTTTTCGATATAAGTGTCGGCAACATCCACATTACACGAGGTGTGCATCCAGCCACAATTTTCGTTAAATCCTTGGTAAATAAAGAATTGCCCCCAAGTTACTGCTCCATAGGCTTGCAATCCTTCCTCGCTACTGATTTGGATTTCTGGTCTGAAATAAAAAGTAGTATGCGGATTGATATACAAAATAGCATTTCCAGAAGCGGTTTTATTGGGTGCCAAAGCAAAACCATTCGAACCTGTTTGCATGTCTTTTTCTTTGGCTACAAAAGCTATTTTATCGTCTGGTTTTCCGTAAAAATCTTTTAATTCGGTTGTAGTTAAATCGGCAGTGCTAATGGCACCAATACTTCCGTCGGTCCAAAGTAAGGGATACCAAGGTTCAAAATGCGTTAGCATCAAAGGTTTAACTTTTGGATTTTTGAACAAGTAATAATTGATTCCATCGGCATAGCTATTGAGTAATTTTTTCAACCAAGGCGCTGCTTTTTTGTAATCCGATTTTGCTTCCTCGGAATCAATTAATAACTTAGTTTCTAAATCATTGTATAATGTAGCCGAACCTTTAATTTCAGAAAGGCGACCTAATTTTTCGATATAATTCATCTCAACGCGTTGGAAATCGTCTTCGCATTGTGCGTATAGCATCCCAAAAACGGCATCGGCATCGGTTTTGCCATAAACGTGCGCAATTCCCCAATTATCCCTAATAATGGTCACTTGTTTTGCCAGCTGTGTTAATCGAATACCTTCGGCACGATTCACTTGAGCCAATACTGAAAATCCAGTTCCAATTAGAAGAACTAAGGCAATGCTGTTTTTTACAATTCTCATTTGTTTTGGATGCTAAATTGTTGCCCAGCTACATACACACTCATTTCCATATTTTCTAGAGAAATCAATTGATTTGATGGGTATTTCTGAATTACTTTAGGTTTTTTCATGACGATGACTTCGCTTTCTCCAACTATTTTCACATTATTTCCATCTACTATAATTGCGGTGCTTTCATCAATACCGATTCCTGTTAAATGCGGAAACTCTACCATGGCCGAAATCAAGCGATTGAATCGGCTCCTTCTTAAAAAATGTTGGTCAATGATTGCAGTAGTAATTAAGCCTAAACCCGGAGTAGTTTCTAAGTTATCAAAACGAATAGTTTCAAAAGTTCCAGAATACTCTTTTTCTAATTTCTGATTTCCAGTGATCATTTTTTCTGACATTACAGCAGCTCCAGCACTAGTTCCAGCAATGATACTTCCATTTTGAAACGCTTTGTGAATGGAATTAAAAACGGGAGTATTGGCTACTACATTCATAAAACGGGTTTGATCTCCACCACTGATGAAAATCAATTTGGCTTTTTGTAAGGAATCGTTGAGTTTTGGATTTTGAACCGTGTTTGTGTCAAAATTCAACATGACAATAGGATTGGGTGTCAATTTTTGAAACTGATCTCTAAAATAAATGTAAGCACTATCAGGTTCTTCACTCGACATAGGAAGTACCACGATATAATCTGTTTTTTTAAATTGTGCAAGGTCTACAACATGTTGCATCAATTGATCAGAGCGATTGCCACCACCTATGATGAATAATTTCCCTTTTGGTTTTTGGGCATTCGCCAAAGAAAAACTAAAAATAAAAAACAGGGAAAATAGTATTTGTGATACTTTTTGCAAATAATTTTGTTTGGTACTTCTCATCATAGATTTATTTAAAGTGAAATATTTCGTTTAAAAGCACAACCCAATTCAATAATCGAATCGGTTTTAGCAATTCCTGGAATGGAATCAATTTGTTCGTACAGAATTTTACGCATGTGTTCGTGATTTTTGGCAATCATTTTAACATATAAAGTAAACGATCCTGTGATATAATAGCATTCTGTGATTTCCGGAATCTTTTTTAATTCTTCTATCACGCGTTCCGAGTCATGGTCTTTGTTCAAAGTAATTCCGGTGAAAGCACCCCAGTCATAACCAATTTTCTTTTCATTAATTACGGGATGAATACCGGCTAAAATCCCTTGTTCAGTTAATTTATGGATGCGTTGGTGCACCATCGTATTGGAAATCTTTAAATTAGATGCAATAGTAGAGTAGGCAATACGGCCATCTTTTTCTAATTCTTTAATGATTTTGATGTCGAATTCATCTAATTTTTCCATCGAAAAGGGTTTTAAAAGTTAAATTTACTTTTTTGCGGCCAATAAAAGTAAGTTATTTTTTATTTTGAATTGTATTTTTTAGTATTAATTTTAAGTAATTGACTTTTATTATGTTTTAAAATTCAATAATTGACTTTAATTATAAATTTATAAGTCAAAAATTACATTATTATGCAATTTATTGGTAGTATTGACTAAATTTGTTTTGTTAAGTTTAACATTAAAACTAATTACTATGAGTCACGATACTACTGCTTTATCTGCTACATCAGAAGCTTTAATTGTAAAAGAAAATCAATACGGAGCACACAATTACCATCCATTACCGGTTGTTCTGGACCGAGGTGAAGGGGTTTATGTTTGGGATGTAGATGGAAAACAATATTTTGATTTTTTGTCGGCCTATTCAGCAGTGAATCAAGGACATTGTCATCCAAAGATTGTTAATGCCATGGTGCAACAAGCGCAGAAATTAACGTTGACTTCTAGAGCTTTTTTCAATGATCAATTGGGTCCGTATGAGGAATATGTGACAAAGTATTTTGGTTTTGATAAAGTGTTACCTATGAACACAGGAGCAGAGGCGGTAGAAACGGCTTTGAAATTGTGTAGAAAATGGGCCTATGAAGTAAAAGGAATCCAAGAGAACGAAGCTCAAATTATAGTTTGTGAAAATAATTTCCACGGAAGAACGACAACTATTATTTCATTTTCTAATGATGAATCGGCACGTAAGAATTTTGGACCATTCACTAATGGCTTTATCAAGATACCGTATGATGATGTTGATGCTTTGGCGAAAGCCTTGGCTTCTTCTAACAATATTGCTGGTTTCTTAGTAGAACCTATTCAAGGCGAAGCGGGAGTTTATGTACCAAGTGAAGGGTATTTGGCACAAGCCAAAGCACTTTGTGCAGCTAATAATGTTTTGTTTATTGCCGATGAGGTGCAAACCGGAATTGCTCGTACGGGACGCTTATTAGCCACTTGTGGGAATTGCGAATGTAAAAAAGGCTGCGAAAACAAACCGGAAGTAAAACCGGATATTTTGATTTTAGGAAAAGCACTTTCGGGTGGCGTTTTTCCGGTTTCGGCAGTTTTAGCCAATAATGCCATTATGAATGTGATTCAGCCAGGGCAACACGGTTCTACTTTTGGTGGCAACCCCATTGCAGCAGCTGTTGCAGTTGCAGCATTGGAAGTCATTAAAGACGAAAATTTAGCTCAAAATGCCGCTTATTTAGGCGAAGTATTCCGTCATGGATTGAATGAAATCGCTTCTCGAAATCCGTTAATTCAATTGGTTAGAGGAAAGGGATTGCTGAATGCTATTGTGATTGATAGCGACGAAGATTCGGATTTAGCTTGGGAAATTTGCTTAAAATTTAGAGACAATGGATTGCTAGCAAAACCAACTCACGGCAACAAAATTCGTTTAGCGCCACCATTGGTCATTACGGAAAGCCAAATTCACGAATGCCTCGGAATTATTGAACGTTCATTAAATGAGTTTAGATAAAAAAGTAAACCCCAAAAGCGATTCGTTTTTGGGGTTTGTTTTTTGGAAGTTATTTTCGTTTAATAATCCGAATAGTCTGTAGGATATAAAAACAAAATATCCATATGCGAAATGGTGTTTTTGTATTTCTCCATTTTAAGTAAAGCTTTCCATTCTGGTGAATCGACAAACGCTTTCCAATGTGCATCTCGGCTTTCTTGGTTGGCAAAAGTAGTCAAGTACATCAAGTTGGGCATTTTACCACCAGAAATCACCTCGCCATAAAATACAGGATTGAACTCCAAACGATCGAAAATTTTGCTTTCTTCACCGCCAATAAACATATCGACTTTGGTATTGTAAATTGCCTCAGTAGCCGATTCATAACTGCGCAATTCGTATACACGTCCAGCACGCGGACTGTCTAATTTGGGTAAGGTTAACAAAGGATGATTGGAAAAAGCAGTCAATAGAACCGATTCAATTCGTTCATAAGGCGCCTTATTGTATTTGGCATTGATGTAATCAGTACCAGCTTTAAGATAGACTGGATCTTTGGCTAACTTTTGATCCAATTGTAAAAATTGTTTAGCATTTTTAAACGGAATGACAACGATCAATTTAGTTATTGAATCTGCTGAAAATGTTTTAGGTTTGAAAACCCCAACCGATTTAATTCCTAATTTTTTCAACGCGGGTAAATAGGCGTCTTTTAGATAATTTTCTGTTACATTTAATTGCGCTTCTGATTTAAGATTGTAGGTTTTAATTTGGTACAATTCTTTATTTTGGGCTGTGCTAGTAGCGTAGATGGCAATTAGGGCAAAACAAAAAAGTAGGGTTTTTATGGTTTTCATAGGTCTTAAATTGATATTTCAAAGCTATATCTTTATTTTGATATTAATTTGTAGGGTATGATTTTTTTCAGATGTCACCGTGGGCAAATCAAGCAGTCGAGTTTGAATTTATATTATAGGAATTATATAGATGTTAAGTTTATGAATATTTTATTTAAATTTCCTACAATGGCGAGTAGCCATAAACAACTTTTAACGTTCCGCCGCTTCTCGTCAGTTGCGAACTTCGGAACCGATTATTTTCTGTTAAAGATAAAAATTCTTGCGAAACGTGAACGTGCACTTACAACAAAATTCGCAATTGCGAGAAACGGCTGTTAGCAGTAGTGCGATTTCTATTTCTATTCAATTCTGTCCAATTTCATTTTTATTACTAAAGTAGAGTCAGGAGAAACATTTGGTGGATATCCTTTTCGTTTAACAAGATAAGGTGGAGCAACAAGTTCTCTAACTTCTCCAACTCTCATTCCTCTTAATCCTTCATCTACAGCAGTTGTTGCTTGATTTCCACCAATTAAAATTTTAACGGGCGAAGTTGAATTGTAATTAGAGTATAAAACTGTTCCGTTTCTATAACTTGTTGTTTCGTATATAAACACTTGATCACCAACTTTTGCTTTAATCCCTTTACCTTTTTCCAAAATTTTATAGTTTAGTCCTGATTTTGTCGTTACAATTCTGTTTGAACAACTTACTAGAATTAAAATTATAAATGTTACTCCAAGTGATTTCATAAATTTGTTTTTTAAGGTCTTGAATTTACGTTTCTGCGAACGCATTACTGCTAACTTGTATATATGTCTGACAAAATCAGACTTATCTACCCAATTTTGGGTGCATATGTCTGACAATCGTCAGGTTTGTCTTCATTCAAAAATAATATAATAAATAGTATAAATCATCAAATGGGCTTTTTTTATTAGATAGATTAATTCTATTTCAAAATGTCATCTTGTCAGCCATTTTCACGTCAGTTGACCTAAAAACTGACAATTTCTATACTGTCAGTGCCTTGGCACAAAGATTGACTTGTCGAGTTCGAGTGATTAATGAATATCAAATAAATTAAATATAATCAAAATGGGTAAAATCATCGGAATTGATTTAGGTACGACCAACTCTTGTGTTTCTGTAATGGAAGGTAACGAGGCAGTAGTTATCCCTAATGCAGAAGGAAAAAGAACAACTCCTTCTATCATCGCTTTTGTAGAAGGCGGAGAAATTAAAGTAGGAGATCCTGCAAAAAGACAAGCGGTAACAAATCCTACCAAAACGATTGCTTCGATCAAACGTTTTATGGGACATTCTTTTTCTGAAGTTTCGGCTGAAGCAAAAAGAGTTCCTTATGCAGTAGTAAAAGGAGACAACAATACACCACGTGTGGATATTGATGGTCGTTTATACACTGCTCAAGAATTGTCAGCTATGACACTTCAAAAAATGAAAAAAACAGCGGAAGACTATTTAGGTCAAACTGTTACTGAAGCAGTTATTACTGTTCCAGCTTACTTTAACGATGCGCAACGTCAAGCTACGAAAGAAGCGGGAGAAATTGCTGGTTTAAAAGTAATGCGTATTATCAACGAACCAACTGCTGCTGCATTAGCTTATGGTTTAGATAAAAAAGGTCAAGATCAAAAAATTGCAGTATACGATTTAGGTGGAGGTACATTTGATATCTCTGTTCTTGAATTAGGAGACGGAGTTTTTGAAGTATTGTCTACAAATGGAGATACGCACTTAGGTGGAGATGACTTTGACCAAACCATCATTGACTGGTTGGCAGACGAATTTAAAGCAGAAGAAGGAATTGACTTGCGTGAAGACCCAATGTCATTACAACGTATCAAAGAAGCAGCTGAGAAAGCTAAAATTGAGTTGTCATCTTCAGCTGAAACTGAAATCAACTTACCTTACGTAACTGCTACAGCTTCTGGACCTAAACACTTAGTAAAAAAATTAACAAGAGCACAATTCGAAAAATTGTCTGATTCTTTAGTAAAACGTTCTATGGAGCCAGTTGCTAAAGCATTAAAAGATGCAGGTTTATCTACATCTGACATTGACGAAGTAATTTTAGTAGGAGGTTCAACTCGTATGCCAAGAATTGCTGACGAAGTAGAAAAATTCTTCGGTAAAAAAGCGTCTAAAGGAGTGAATCCTGATGAGGTGGTTGCTATTGGAGCTGCTATTCAAGGTGGAGTTTTATCTGGAGATGTAAAAGATGTATTGTTACTTGACGTAACACCTCTTTCTTTAGGTATCGAAACTATGGGTGGTGTAATGACTACATTAATTGAGTCTAACACAACTATTCCAACTAAAAAATCTCAAATTTTCTCTACAGCTGCAGATTCTCAACCAACTGTTGAATTACACGTTCTTCAAGGTGCTAGAGCTATGGCTGCTGATAACAAAACGATCGGACGTTTCAACTTGGATGGTATTCCACCAGCACCAAGAGGAGTTCCTCAAATTGAAGTAACTTTTGATATTGATGCTAATGGTATCATCAAAGTTTCGGCTACTGATAAAGGAACTGGAAAATCTCATGATATTCGTATCGAAGCTTCTTCTGGATTAACAGCTGAAGAAATCGAGAAAATGAAAAAAGATGCTGAAGCGAATGCTGAGTCTGATAAAGCAGCAAGAGAAAAAGCAGAAAAATTGAACGAAGCTGACGGAATGATCTTCCAAACTGAAAGTCAATTGAAAGAATTAGGTGATAAATTATCTGATGACAACAAAGTGGCTATCGAGTATGCTTTAACTGAATTGAGAATGGCGCACCAATCTCAAGACATTGCAGCGATTCAAACAGCTTTAGACAACATTAATGCAGCTTGGAAAAAAGCAACTGAAGCGATGTATGCTCAAGGAGAACAAGGTCAAGCGGATGCACAACCTCAAGGGGATGCGCAATCAGGAGACAATGTTGAAGACGTTGACTTCGAAGAAGTGAAATAATAATTTCATTTATATAAACAAAAAACCGAGCTAGAAATAGCTCGGTTTTTTTATTATAATTCATCCGACTTTGCAAGTCGGATCTTTTTTATTTTGGGTCTAATGCTTTGTCGATTCTAGACACTAAATCCAATAAATGCAACTTGCTTAATCGGTCTGTAGATTTAGCAGCAGCAGCTTTGATATTTGATTTTAAACTCACTAATTGCCCTCTTGCGATAGATGGTAAATCAGTTTGGTTCAAATTCACATTTTTAGTATTGAAACCATAAGTAACTCCGACAGGCACAGAACGAACAGTTGCGTTTCCGGGATTTAATAATCCAGTTACTTTATCGATGAAAACCTTTTGAAGATTTCTTCTATGCATATCGATTGGCGCATTTGATTTTAATTCAGCAAAAATTCCGTTGCGTAAGTCACTCATCAATTCATCTACAGAATAATTATTTTTACTAATAGATGAACCTTCAAACAAACGAACCATTCGGTCTCCCGCTAATACGTTACTCAAAGTAGACTCTTGCATTGCTTTGATCGCTTCTACACCATTGTCTGGATTGATTTTAGCCAATACATTTTGATTCATTAGCCATTTTGGCGTAGCAAATAATTGAGTATTCAAGAAACTAACTGCTTCTTTTTGAATGCTTTTAGGTACTACTTCAAATTGGTTACCACCCATGTCATAAGTTTTTGGTGTATCATAAACACCACCAATATTTTTAGTAACATGACCTAAATAACGTCTGAATTGTCCAGTAAGTGCGCTGTATAATTCATCTAATTCCGCATAACTTTCCCCTTTTTCTTTACTCCATTCTAATAAATTAGGAAGAATACGTTGTAGGTTTTTAATTCCGTAAGTTGAAGCTTTCATGGCATTGTCTCCAATATCTTCTGTTTGATATCTTGGATCATACGGACTCATTTCGGTTCCAAACCAAAGACGACGATTTTTATAGGCTTCTTTCGTCATTTCGTTTAAAGTAGCTTTTTCTTCTTTTTCTGATTTGGCATCGTCAAAATAAGAGTATCCCCATTTGATAGCCCATTTGTCATAATCACCAATTTTTGGAAATAAATGTTTTACACCATCTTCGGGCTGTGCTACATAATTAAAACGAGCATAATCCATGATGGAAGAAGTATGTCCGTTCTTTTCTTGGAAAGCAGCATCTCTTAATTTTTCTACTGGTGTAGCTGAACTAGCTCCCATGTTATGACGTAATCCTAAAGTATGCCCTACTTCATGAGAAGACACAAAACGAATTAATTCGCCCATCAAGTTATCATCAAATTGTTTTTTTCTTGCTGCAGGATCTACAGCAGCAGTTTGTATTAAGTACCAATTACGCAACAAACTCATAATGTTGTGGTACCAACCAATGTGGCTTTCTAAGATTTCACCCGTTCTTGGATCGTGAACATTAGGTCCATACGCGTTTTGAATTTCAGCAGCGAAATAACGCAATACTGAAAAACGAGCATCTTCCAAACTCATTGTTGGATCATTTTCTGGCCAATATTCGCCACGAATGGCGTTTTTCCAACCCGCGTTTTCAAAAGCAACTTGCCAATCGTCAATACCTTGTTTGATGTATTTTTTCCATTTGTCTGGCGTAGCCGGATCGATATAATACACAATTGGTTTAGCCGGTTCAATTAATTCACCTCTTTTTTGTTTTGCCGCATCTTCTTTTGATTTTGGTTCTAAACGCCATCTTACCGCAAAAACTTCCGTGTCTGATTTATGTGATTCTTCTTCAAAAACGCCATATTGATTTGCAAAATAACCAACACGCGCATCGAATGTTCTTTTGCGCATTGGGTTTTTAGGCAAGGCAATCATCGAAGTATTCAATTCAACTGTCAAAAATCCTGAATCCAAACCTGCAGGTAAATTAGTTCCAATTTTAGGCATTGGATTTAAAGACAACAAAGCTGGAACTGTAGAATAAGTTTTTACTGTTCTAATTTCAGTATTGATAGGATAACTGCTTATTTTTTGAATAAACGACCTTTCTTTTTGAAAAGCTTGAATGCTTAATGTTTGTTTTTTTACTGGATCTAATGAAAAGGTTTGTACATCGGCATCAAACGTAGGTGTCATATCTATCACATACGAAGCTTCCTTACCATCATCTCCTTTTTTTATAGCTAGTATATCATAATTTCCAATGATAGGATTCGTAGACGAATTTTTAACGGCCTGCGCCAAAGGTTTGTCGCCATCTGGTGACATAATTACGTAACTGATAGAACGCAATAACAAGGTATTGTTTAATCCTTTTTCAAATTGAATCACTTGTCGATTCACTTCTTCACCACCAAATATTCCACCTCCAGCGGGAGTTTTAGAAAATCGGGTAATGGTCATGATTTCAGTATCTAATAATGTAGCGGGGATTTCAAAAAGGTATTTAGCATCCATTTTATGAATGTCAATCAGCCCTTTTTGAGTTACAGCTGTCGTGTCAATTACCTTATTGTAAGGTTTTGGGCCTTTTTTAGCATCAGGTTTTGGAGTTTCTGTAGCCGTAATTGCTGGTTTAGCTGATTCTTTCTTTTTCTTGTTTTGACTTACCGCTTCTTGACTAAAGCAGACAAGTAAACTAGCAATAATCAAACTTGATTTAAGTTTTACCATGTAATTCCTCTTTTAAAATTAATACTTTGTTATTGATAATGGAAAGTGCTTTTTATTCGTAAACTTGTTACGAATATCCAAATCTATTGATATATTTTTAAAACGCCATCATTAATATGATGTTTTGTTCAGAATGTGTTAAAAGCCAATCTAATTAAATATTTTGCAAAATATATCCAATAACATGCGCATAGACTTTATTTCTCGCTATTTTTGTTGGTAAAGAATTCAAACAGCGTGATGAAACCCGTATAACATAGACTTCATTTATGAGAAAAATTAAATATAAAAAAGGTAGAAAAGTGCAACCTTTTAATTTAGAATATACAGGACTACATAAAAGTCACGACACTGAAATGCAGTTGTTTGTATATGATAATACAGATTTAACCGAATTTGAAGAAATTAAAGTATCTGATTTTGACAAAAGTATCGAAACTCAAAAAACAAACTGGGTTAATGTTCATGGTTTGAATGATTTGGACTTAGTCAAATCTGTAGGGGATTATTTTGGAATCGATCACTTTATGCTTGCAGATATTTTGAATACCAGCAAACGTACCAAATTAGAGGAACAGCAAGAGGTCTTGTTTTTTAATATAAAATCGCTATTGCCTACAGAACATTCCGATAATATTCAAGCGGAACAAATTAGTTTTTTGATTAAAGATGGAATTTTACTTTCGTTTCAAGAAAAACGTAGTGATTTCTTTGCGCATATTCGCGAACGAATTAGAACACATTCAGGAATTGTGAGAGCTAAGAAAGCGGATTATTTATTGTACATTCTATTGGATGCTGTAATGGAGAATTTTTATATTACACTTGAAAATGAAGAGGATAAGATTGAGGAATTGATTAATATTTCGAAAAGGAGTGATGATCCAATAATTTTGGAACGTATTGAAAAACACCGTGACAATTTTAACTTTTTGAAACGATCTATAATACCCTTAAGAGACTCCTTGTATGATATAAAGAGTATTAAAGATGACAATGTTTTCAATGCAATTGAAATAGAAAATTTCAGTTTTTTTGCTCGTTTGTACCAAAAAAGTTTGGAACTATTAGAACAAATAGAATCGGATATGGGATCGCTTGAAAGTGCTTCAAATTTCTTTTTTTCGGCTCAGACACATAAGATGAATGAGATTATGAAAACATTGACCATTGTTTCGGCTATCTTTATTCCCTTGACCTTTATTGTTGGAGTGTACGGAATGAATTTTGACTATATGCCCGAACTAAAGTACCCTAATGGCTATTATACCGTTGTGGCCATTATGGTATTAATTGGTATTGGGATGCTCTTTTATTTTAAAAAAAGAAGATGGTTTTGATTTCTAAACTAATGCATTAATAAATAATAATTTAATTATATTACCCTTTTAATATCACAAACATGAAACAGTTATTTTCTCTTTTTCTCTTATTTACTATTGGATTAACTCAAGCGCAAACGGTGAGTTCTCCTTCAGGTAAAATCTCGCTTAATTTTAAATTGTCTGCTTCTGGGCAACCCACTTATTCAGTGAATTATAAAACTAAATCTGTTGTTGTAAACAGTGATTTAGGAGTTAAGTTAAAAGACAAACCTGCCTTAGATGCTGATTTTGAAATTAAATCTACCAACAATAATTCGTTTAACGAATCGTGGAAACCTGTTCTAGGAGAACAAGCGAGTATTGTCAATCATTATAATGAATTGGTTGTTAGTTTAGTTCAAAAAAGTACGAATATAAAAGTGAATTTAGTATTTAGAGCGTTTGATGAAGGCGTGGCTTTTCGATATGATTTTCCAAAGCAAAAAGAGTTGAATTACTTTATCATTTCCGATGAAAGTACGCAATTTAATTTGACTGAGAATAACAAAGTGTTCTGGTTACCAGGCGATTTTGATAGTAACGAATACGAATACAACGAAACCCAATTCTCTGAAATTGACAATTCAAAAATCAATATGAACAATGGAATTGGAGTAAAATCCATTCCTGGAAAATACACCGTTCAAACGCCTTTGATGATGAAATCACCATCGGGTTTGTATATAAATATTTTTGAAGCAGCGGTGATCAACTATCCTGTGATGCACTTGAAAGCCGATGTGACCAATTATAAATTAAAATCAGAATTAGTTCCCAATGCTATTGGTGATAAAGCCTATTTACAAACACCTTGTGTATCGCCTTGGAGAACGATTATGATTAGTGATGATGCTAGAGATATTGTGGGTTCTAAAATGATTTTGAACCTGAACGAACCTTCCAAACTTGACGATACTTCTTGGATTAAACCGATGAAATATATTGGAATTTGGTGGGAAATGCACGTAGGAAATTCGACTTGGGATTATGCGGGTTCTCAAAATGCAACTAATTTTGGCACGGAATTGAAAAAGTCAGTAGCACACGGAGCGACTACCGAAAATACCAAACGTTACATCGATTTTGCTGCAAAAAATGGCTTTGATGGTGTTTTAGTAGAAGGTTGGAATGAAGGGTGGGAAGACTGGTCGGGCAATTGGAAAGAAGAAGTTTTTGATTTTGTTACGCCTTATCCAGATTTTGATATTGCAGCAATTTCGGCTTACGCCAAAGCGAAGAATATAAAAATGATTATGCACCATGAAACTTCAGGTTCGGTGGCGAATTATGAAAGACGATTAGATCGCGCATTTGAAAATATGGTCAAATACAATTATCCAGCTGTGAAAACAGGTTATGTAGGTAAGATTATTCCGCGTGGCGAAATGCACGACGGACAAACTATGGTCAATCATTTTGCACATGTGGTAAAACGCGCTGCGGATTATAAATTGATGGTCAATTCGCACGAATCATCTCATCCTACAGGTCTTGGCAGAACGTATCCTAATTATGTAGCGGCTGAAGCGGCACGTGGGAATGAGTTCAATGCTTGGAGTATCGGAAATCCACCAATGCACGAAACGATTTTGCCGTTTACTCGTCAATTGGGAGGACCAATGGATTACACTCCTGGAATTTTTGAGATTAAAATGAGTCATTATGACAAAAATAAAACGGAACAAGTGCATACCACTTTGGCAAAGCAATTAGCATTGTATGTGACGATGTATTCTCCAATTCAAATGGCGGCGGATTTACCAGAAAATTACGAGAAATATCCTGATGCCTTTCAGTTTATCAAAGATGTAGCTGTAGATTGGGAAGAAACAAAATATTTAGAAGCTGAACCTGGCGATTATTTGACTATTTCTAGAAAAGCCAAAGGGAAACAATCTTGGTTTTTAGGAGCGATCACCGATGAAAATGCCAGACAAACTGAAATCAAATTGGACTTTTTGACCAAAGGAAAAAAATACAAAGCCATAATTTATGAAGATGCTAAAGACGCCGATTGGAAAAATAATCCTAAGGCCTATACCATTCGAAAAATAGAAGTAACAAATGCATCAAAAATCAAATTGCGTTTGGCTCCAGGAGGAGGAACAGCCATCAGTTTTGAACCTATTAACTAAAATTAAAAAGTACAAATTTTGTCATTCCGAATTTATTTCGGAATCTATAAATATTTTCAATGAATTATTTTCAGAAACTGAAACAAGTTCAGTTTGACAATAGTAAGATTTTTATAACTCTATCTTTTTATAGCCTTTGGTTAACCAAGTTTAAAAAAGAATTCCGAAATTGCCCAATCAATAAATCAAATCAAAATGAAAAAATCAATACTAGCAGGAATAGTTTTCTTTAATGGAATGGTTATGGTGGCCCAATCTCAAGACGAGAAAATGCTAAAAGATATCTATAAATCAGGTTTAACCAATGCCAAATGTTATTCTTGGCTGGAACATTTATCTAATAAAATTGGTTCTAGATTGTCTGGTTCCGATAACGCCGAAAAAGCGGTTCAATATACCAAAGCACAATTGGAAACTCTTGGATTAGATAAGGTGTATCTTCAGGAAGTTATGGTTCCCAAATGGGTTCGTGGCGAAAAAGAAACCGCGTTTATATTAGATGATAAATCAAAAATCGCAGTACCAATTGCAGCTTTAGGCGGTTCTGTTGCGACTTCTAAAAAGGGTTTAACTGCTGAGGTAATCGAAGTGCAGGGTATCGAGGATTTGAAAAAATGGGGAGACAAAATCAAAGGAAAAATAGTTTTTTATAACCGACCTATGGATCCAACTTTTATTGAAACCTTCAAGTCGTATGGTGGCTGTGTGGATCAACGCTATGCAGGTGCTAAAGAAGCCGCTAAATTAGGAGCAGTGGGAACAATTGTTCGTTCCATGAATTTGCGTTTGGATGATTTCCCACATACGGGTGCGCAAAGTTATGGTGATTTACAACCTTCTGAATATATTCCAACTGCGGCAATTAGTACTAATGGAGCCGAATTATTGAGTCAAAAATTAAAAGCTAATCCAGGGTTAAAATTGTATTTTAAGCAATCTTGTGTTCAGATGGAAGATGCTTTATCCTACAATGTCGTAGGTGAAATCAAAGGAAGTGAACATCCAGATAATATTATGGTTGTAGGCGGACATTTAGATTCTTGGGATTTAGCCGATGGTTCTCATGACGACGGAGCAGGAGTAGTGCAAAGTATGGAAGTACTTCATATATTCAAAACGTTAGGTTATAAACCCAAAAATACTATTCGTGTAGTTTTATTCATGAATGAAGAGAATGGAGGTAGAGGCGGAAAAAAATATGCTGAATTAGCTAAAACTAATATGGAGAACCACATTTTTGCTTTGGAGAGTGATTCGGGCGGATTTAGCCCAAGAGGATTTTCTATAGAAGCGGATGATGCTAATTTTGAACTTATTTCATCTTGGAAGAAATTGTTCGAACCGTATTTGATTCACAGTTTTGTAAAAGGCGGAGCAGGAGCTGATATTAATCCATTAAGTTCTGGTAAAATTGTCAAAGCGGGGTTAAAACCAGATTCACAACGTTACTTTGATTACCATCACGCGCTGAACGATACATTCGAAGCAATCAATAAAAGAGAATTGGAGTTGGGAGCTTCAAGCATGGCTTCCTTGATGTATTTAATGGATCAAAACGGAATTGTAAAATAAAAAAAAGGCTTCATCCGAAGCCTTTTTTTTGTAGTATATAGTGGGATTATATTTTGAAAATTCCTCCAAAGGCAATAATTTTTTGGAAGAAAAAGAATTCTTGAGAAGCAGAATCCGAATTGCTGAATGTAGTTTGAATATCAGGCATATTGATATAACCTCCTTTTACTTCTGTTTGGATATAAAAATGCTTGAAGAAAGTAACATTCAAACCCGCTTTTATGGATGCTCCATAACCCGCTACATGAAAATCATCATGGCGTTCTTTGCCTAATAATTTAGCATTTGTCTTTGGGTATAAAAAACCAACTCCAACACCTTCGGTTACATTAACTTGTACTTTGTCAGTATCTTGGATGTTAAATAATTTCGAAATATCATCATGACGGGACAGTTCGGTATTTACATAGTTCAAGCCGTCTGTATGCTCAAAAGTTAAAAATGCTTCAGTTAATTTAATTTGGTTGTTGGCAATAGCCTCTCCGTATGAATATCGATTAGGGTAACTTCCAGTATACTGTACAGCAATATCTTGGTTCATCACATATTTCATGTGATCTACTCCAATTGCTACACTATAATGATCATTGACAAAATAACCCATTCTAAAGTTAGTTTGAGGAATTGTCATTCGGCCTGGATTAATATAATCGATATGCCATCCTTTGGGTTTGTCATGTGCAGTTACATCATAAATAGTGAAATCATAATCAGTTCCTTTAAAATGAATATCTGATTTTGAATACGTTTCACGATTTCCTCCCCAAGAAACAAAGAATTTTCCTTTGTTATGAGCAGTATATTTATCTTGAATTTTTATAGCTTCCTGTGCAAACACAGTGAGTGAAAATAAAACTAATGTGAATGATAATAATAACTTTTTCAACGATTTAGGGTATAAATTAAAATTGATTTATGGTTTTTCTAATGGCCACTAATTTGGTCATTAAGTCTTCAAAATAATCTAAATGCAACATATTAGCACCGTCACTTTTAGCATTAGCAGGATCAAAATGGGTTTCGATAAAAATTCCATCTACACCAACTGCAATTCCAGCTTTTGCTACAGTTTCAATCATATCTGGTCTTCCCCCTGTTACACCAGCAGTTTGGTTGGGTTGTTGTAATGAATGCGTTACATCTAGAACAGTTGTAGCATATTGTTGCATGGTTGGAATACCTCTGTAGTCCACAATCATATCTTGATAACCAAACATAGTTCCTCTATCGGTAACCATTACGTTTTGATTGTTGCAATCCAATACTTTTTGAACCGCATGTTTCATACTTTCTGGACTCATGAATTGTCCTTTTTTCAAGTTGACTGTTCTTCCTGTATTGGCTGCTGCCACTACTAAATCGGTTTGGCGAACTAAAAAAGCAGGAATTTGTAATACGTCAACATATTGAGCCGCCATATCAGCATCTTCGTTCGTATGGATATCAGTAACTGTTGGCACTCCAAAAGTTTCTGATACTTTGCGCAGAATTTGTAATGCTTTTTCATCCCCAATTCCGGAGAAACTATCAATTCGAGAGCGATTTGCTTTTTTGAATGATCCTTTAAATACATAAGGAATTTGAAGTTTGTCGGTAATACCAACTAATTTTTCAGCAATACGTAATGCCATTTCTTCTCCTTCAATAGCACAAGGTCCGGCTAATAAAAAGAAGTTACCACTTTCAGTATGTTTGATTTGTGGGATATGTTGTAGGTTCATAATAATGAATTTATATAAAGTGCAAAGGTAGTTAGGAATTGGGAATTAGGAATTCGATTTTACAACTATTTTCATTTTGGAACATAAAAAAAGCCCTAACAATTGTTAGAGCTTTTCCTATTTTGAGTTTGAAATATTAGAATTTCAAAGTTACGTCTAATTCAAATTCGTCAGCAATTGCTTTATCTCCAATAGAAGTAAAGAAAGTTCCAGAACCGTATTTGATATCGTATTTAGTTCTATCTACCATAAATTTAGTAGTAGCAGAAGTAGCTGTTGTAGCTAAATCAAAAGTTACTGGTTTAGTAATTCCTTTGATTGTTAAGTCTGCAGTTACAGTATATACATTTGCTGATTTCGCAACTACTTTTTTGAAATTCAATTTTGCAGTTGGGAATTTTTCAGTTCCAAAGAAATCATCCGCTTTTAAGTGTCCGTTTAATTTTCCTTGGTATTCACCTTGTAAATCAGTAGCTGTTAATGAAGTCATGTCTACTGTGAAGTTTCCACCAGCTACTTTTTTTCCTTTGAAAACTAAAGCACCGTCTTTAAAGTTTACTATACCGTTGTGTTGTCCAGTTACTTTTTTTCCTAACCAGTTGATAGAACTTTTTGCAGCGTCAATTTTTTTAACTTGAGCTGAAACTGATACTGTAGCGAATGCTACGACTAATGCAAGTGCAATTGATTTTAAATTTTTCATTTTTTTTAAATTTGAAGGTTAATAATAATTAAAGTGTAATAAATAATTCGTCGTTTGATTTTCTAACTTTTTTATAATGCTGCGTGTCATCTTCAGCATGTCTGTAACCAATTGGAGCTAACAAACTTGCATTCAATCCCAATTTATCTAATCCTAGAATTTCATTTACTTGAGCAGGAACAAAACCTTCCATTGGTGTAACGTCAATTTGAAGTTCAGCGGCAGCATTTAATAAGTTACCTAAAGCCAAATAAGTTTGTTTTGAAGTCCAAATATTTCTAACTTCTTCTGGCAAGCCAGTGATGTTTCCTTTCATATAGTCTACATATCCTTGAATAGCATCTAAAGGAAGACCTCTAGTTGCGCTAATGTTATTCGCCAATTGGTCAATTCCTTCAGCACCAAAATTTAATTCATTAGCAAAAACCAATAGGTGAGAAGCTTCGGCAACTTGTGCTTGACCGTAAGATGCAGCTACAAGTTTAGCTCTTAATTCTGGGTTTTCTACAATGAAAACTTTATATGGTTGCAAACCATAAGACGAAGTACTCAAACGAATTGCTTCTTTCAAAAAAGCTAAATCAGCATCTGAAATTTTTTTGGTAGCATCAAATTTCTTTGTGGCATATCTCCAATTCTGGTTTTCTAAAAATGTATTCATATGTATTTATTGTTGTTTATTGATTTCTAAATTTTTCTAATAATTCATTCAATTGCAGACGTTCTTCCTCTGATAATTTTTGAGAATAAGAATCTTCATGCAATCTAACTTTAGGTTCTAACTCATTTAAAAGTGCCAAACCTTTTTGTGTAATGGTAACTTCTATTTTTCTTCGATTGGCTGGACATACTTCACGTGTTACCAATTCTTTTAATAATAATTTGTCTACTAATCGGGTAGTGTTACTTGTTTTAGCCAACATCCGTTCTTGGATGACAAACATATTGGTTGGATTGCCTTTTTGACCTCGCAAGATGCGCAACACATTAAATTGTTCAGAAGAAATATCAAAAGGCTTTAAAATCTCATTAAAACTTTCTGCAATTATGTTTTGGGTATACATAATGTTCATGATAATTTTTTTAGAATTATCCATGGGTACAGTTGATTTTAAAATATCTTCAATTTTCATATTTGTCACTACTTAATTTGTAGGTACAAATATAGTGTAATATTTATTTGTATATACAAATAAGTGTTATTTTTTTGTTAATTAAACTAATTTGGAAATAAAACGGAAGTTGGATAGTATTCATTTTATTAAGTGTATCTTTAAAAAAAAGGAAGTTAATTTGATTTCTATTGATATTAAAATTTTGAATATCAAAAAAATAGGTTCTTATATAAATTGAAAATGCTAAAGTTTGCTATATATGAAAAAGCTCAAATTGATTAAAGATTTAGAAGTGCATCAAATTGAATTAGAGCTTCAAAATGAGCAACTTTTGATTGCCAAAAAAATAGCGGACTCAGCAATTGAAAAGTATAGAGAACTCTATGATTTCTCGCCTTCGGGTTATTTTACCATTAATAGAGATGGAGTAATAATTGAAGCCAATCGAACTAGTGCCGAAATGCTACTCAAAGAAGGGAAAGATTTAGTGAATACTAAATTTAGATCTTTTGTTACTGCTGACACTAGGATGGAGTTTGATATTTTTTTAGAACGGCTCTTTAATCTAAAAATCTCTGAATGTTGTGAAATCAACTTACAATCGGCTACTAAAACACACTTTGTATACCTTACAGGAGTTGTAGCAGATGACGAACATTTTTGTCATATTTCTGTGGTAGATATTACTCAATTAAACTTAATTGAAAAGGCACTTCAAAACAGTGAAGAAAGGCATCGTAATTTATTATACAATTTAGATATTGGCATCGTAGTTTATGATATGAAAACCGCTACAATGATTAGTAATCCTAAAGCATCTAATTTGCTTGGCATCAAACATGAGGAATTCAAGTTCATGGGAGTTAATGATTCCAATTGGTTTTGTCACACTGAAGACGATAGTCCTTTATTAGCGAAAGATTATCCTGTAAATGTTATAATACGAACAGGCAAACCACTTAAGGATTTTATTGTAAAAGTAAAACGTGTCAATTCGAATGATTCCAGTTTATTATTAATCAATGGATTTCCGTTAAATAATTTTAATGGAGATTTGTCTGAAATTGTAATAAGCTTAATTGATATTTCAGATACGAAACAGATGGAATCTGAATTGATTAAAGCAAAAGAACTTGCGGAATCTGCTAATAAAGCCAAATCCAATTTCTTGGCTAATATGAGTCACGAGATTCGAACGCCACTTAATGGAATTATTGGTTTCACAGATTTGTTATTGAAAACGCAATTGGATCGCGACCAACTTCAATACATGGGTATAGTTAATCAATCGGCTGTTTTATTAATGGAAATCATTAATGATATCTTGGATTTTTCTAAAATTGAAGAAGGTCGGATGGAGTTGGATCTAGAAGAAATTGATCTTTTCGAAGTAGCGAAGCAAGTAAGTACACTATTTAAACACCAAGCAAATGAAAAAAAACTAGACCTGAATTTAGTCATTGGAACGACTGTGCCTCAATTTATTGTAGCGGATTCTTTACGGTTAAAGCAAATTTTGGTAAACTTAATTGGCAATGCTATCAAGTTTACTATAGCAGGAAATATTACGATAAGTATTTCGGAAATAGCAACTTCATCTGGTTTTTCAACACTTCTTTTTTCGGTAAAGGATACTGGAGTTGGAATTCAAAAGCAGAACCAAGACAAGATATTCAATTCTTTTATTCAAGGTGAAATTAGTACGACTAGAAAATTTGGTGGTACTGGATTGGGTTTGACCATTTCGAATCAATTATTGGGTTTAATGCAAAGTAAGTTATATTTAAAAAGCGAACCTGAATTGGGAAGTGAGTTTTATTTCTCTATTCAATTTAAACTTGCTGGAGCTAGCGATAAAGCTGTTGTGCAAATGGACGCATCTATTCCAAAATCGGATCGCGCTCTCCGAATTTTAATTGCAGAAGATAATGAAATCAATTTACTATTAGTTCGTTTGATGATTAAAAACAGTTTTCCTAATGCAGTTATTTTAGAAGCTAGAAATGGGCTAGAAGTGATTGAAATTTACCAAACCGTACCTTTAGATTTGATTTTAATGGATATTCAAATGCCTTTAAAAAACGGGTATGAAACAACGACTGAAATTAGGCAAATTGAACTGTCAAAACGAACGCCAATTATTGCTTTAACTGCAGGAATTTTGAAAGAAGAAAAGCAAAAATGTTTGGATTTAGGTATGGATGACTACATTTCGAAACCCATCAATTCAGAAGAATTGCATAGTGCTATTTTGAAAGTTGTAAATTCAATTGGATAGTCTTAGGAGTATTATTTCCAATTCAATTGTAACGCAAAGCAGCTTTTTTCATCTTTAGTAATGCTAAAAATGGAGGTGTTTGATTCGCTATTTTCGTGAATAACGACTTCATCTTGTAACGAAAGCTCTTTCATAAAATTCATCTCAAAACTTTCAATTTCTTGTTTGAGAATTTTGGTTTCATTGGCTAAATCCAAACACCATTCTAAATATTTCACATTATTGGCATGATTCACAATATCCAAATCGGATAATCGAACCGTTTTTTCAAATACCATTTCTTTCTCATGGTTGAGGTTTATTTTAGAAAAAGTTTCGCTTGTCGCTTTATTCTCTGGGAACAATTCAAAATGTTCGTAAGGTAATGCCAATGCCTCTGGACGACGCAATTGGGTATTGAAAACTGCCCAAAATGTTTCTGAACCTACAATCTTTCTTCCATTGAGATACATTTCCAAAGCACGAACCGAACGGGAATTTTCTAAGGAATTGATCCAGGTTTTGATAGTGACTACATCACGCCATTTAGGTAATGAACTCACTTCTACGCGCATTCTACTCAACACCCAAGCTTGGTGAAATTCTTGCATATCAGTAAAACTAATGCCACCAATTTCAGAATGTGCTGCAGCGGTCATTTGTAATAAATTACATAATTCCGTATATTTTAAATAGCCATTTGGCGCACATTGGGTGAAATTAATTTCCCAGTCTTTGCTTAAAACAGAATTGAAATTTGGAGCAATTGGCATATTATGAATTATGAATTATATTTTTAATGAATCCTATAATTTCGTTTCTATCGGTTAAGTAATCAAACCACTTTGCATTTTCGGTTCTTTTAAACCAAGTTAATTGACGTTTCGAAAAACGGCGGGTATTCTTTTTGATTTCTTCTATGGCAAAATCTAAAGTGCCGTCACCATCAAAATAAGAGAACAATTCGCGATAACCTACAGTTTGTAAAGCATTCAATTCTTTGTGTGGATGTAATTGTTCAGCTTCCGCCAAAAGTCCTTCGTTAATCATAATGTCTACTCGCTGATTGATTCGGTCATACATCACGTTGCGTTCAGCCTCCAAACCAATAATAATAGGAGTAAAATCACGATTATTTTTATTCTGATTCAAAAAAGAAGAGTAGGGTTTTCCAGTTCCAATACAAACTTCTACAAAGCGCATCATGCGTTGTGGGTTTTGTAAAGTTTGCGGATTCTCCGAACTTATTTTTTCAAAATAGACAGGGTCTAGTTGTTCTAATTGTTCTTGTAAATAAGAAATACCAAATTGCTCATAATTAGCAGATACTTCTTCACGTACTGAAGCTTCAATAGCTGGAAAAGAATCAAATCCTTTTAAAATGGCGTCGACATACAAACCAGAACCACCTACTAAAATAGCAAAATCATTGGTTTGATATAATTCGGTAAGTTTTGCAACGGCTTCTTTTTCAAAATCGCCAACAGTATAATTTTCAAAAATAGATTTATTTTGAATGAAATGATGTGGCGCGGCAGCTAATTCCTCCTGATTTGGAACAGCGGTACCAATTTGCATCTCCTTAAAAAATTGACGACTATCACACGAAATAATCTCGCATCCAAAATGTTGAGCCAAAGCAATGCTTAAGGAAGTTTTTCCTATTGCTGTCGGTCCAATAACTGTGATAAGGTATTTCATGTATTGTTTATTCTAAACATGTTTTAGCCCCGATTGAAGCGGTATCCTTTATAGTTTAAAAACTGAGGCTCCCGAAGTTGAAACTATAAAGATTTAGCGGAAAGCGGGAAATGGCTCCAAAAATTAAAACGAAATTACTTTAATTGATTTACTTCTTCTAATTTGTCCTTGAATAATTGTTTTTACATCTCGGTTGTGTTTCATCGGAATCAAGATGTTTTTCAGGATGTCGATATGGGTCACTTGGTAATTCAAATCATAAAAAGCATAGCCTTTGTAAATACCGTTTTCAATCAAGACTGCCGAACGTTCATTGATGTTACGGCCCCGGTCTAACAAAACTATATTTTTGTTTTCAAAACTATTTTCGGCAATAAATTTTTGAACCCTTTTATTGTATTCTTCGGGGAGTATTTTGCCAATACAAGCCCCATCACATTCTTTGATTTTGTATTGAAAGCAGTCTGAATTAGTCTGATACAATCCAGTTAATTTTTGGCACAAATGGTACTTTTCTGTAATACGGAACAACGCATTTTTTCCTTCTTGTAGCGTGGTAAAAGAGGTGATTTCTTTTTTGCGTCCATCGGCTTTTTGAAGTCGTAAATTCAAATAGTCGTTTGTGTCTTTTTCGGAATACAAAGCCCACTCAAAAATACTTTTTCGTTGAGCTCTATTATAAATAGGTTTGTTGATTTTGATTTCTTCGCTTTCTTTCAAAAGGGCAATCAATTCGCTTCCTGTTTCTTCACAAGTTACGGTAAAAACTTCTCTTTGAATCTTTTTAGATTTGGTTGAAGTTCCCGTAAAGTGTTGGTTAATTCGTTTTTTGATGTTTCGGCTTTTGCCAATGTAAATCAAATTACCTTTTTCGTTATGAATGTAATAAATCCCTGTTTTAGAAGGTAAATGTTCAACGATATCCAACAGTTTTGGAGCGATTCCTTTTTGAATTTCTTGTTTGATGAAGTCATTCAATATTTGCTTTTCGACATCTTTTTCCAAAAGCATTTTGAATAATTTGGTTGTTGCCATAGCATCGCCACTTGCTCGGTGACGATCTGCCATCGGAATACCAAGAGCCCGAACTAATTTTCCTAAACTATAGGAAGGTTGCTCAGGAATCAGTTTTTTGGAAAGTTCAACGGTACACAAGGTTTTGGCTTGAAAATCGTAACCTAAACGTTTGAATTCGGTTCGTAAAATTCGGTAATCAAAAGACGCATTGTGCGCTACAATAATACAATCTGAGGTGATTTCGATTATGCGTTTTGCTACTTCAAAAAACTTGGGTGCCGATCGTAGCATGGCATTATTAATTCCTGTTAATTTAACCACAAAGGGCTGAATAGGAATTTCAGGATTCACTAAACTGATGAATTGGTCTACCACTTCGTGACCATCAAATTTGTAGATGGCGATTTCGGTAATTCCTTCTTCGTTGAATTGACCTCCGGTGGTTTCTATGTCGAGAATCGCGTAAATAGTATTTTGTTTAAATGTTTAAAGTTTCAGATTTGAAAAATTCTGAAATCAAAGTTCGTTAATCTTCAATCTTCAATCTTCAATCAATTGCCAAAGATACTACTTCCAATTCGAACCATCGTACTTCCACATTCGATAGCAAGTTGATAGTCGCCAGACATGCCCATTGATAAAGTATTTAGTTGGCAGTTTTTAGTATTTAGATTGGCATATTGATCAAAAATTGTTTTCAAACGGCTGAATTCTTTTTCTACTTGAGTTTGATTATCGGTAAAAGTAGCCATTCCCATTAGACCAACAATTCGGATGTGGTTCAATTCATTTTTGTCATGCTGAACTTGTTTCAGCACCTCACTTAATTCCTCTTCGTCTAAACCAAATTTAGACTCTTCCTCGGCAATATAGACTTGCAATAAACAATCAATCACACGATTATTTTTGGCTGCTTGTTTGTTAATTTCTTGCAATAATTTTAAACTATCCACCCCGTGAATCAAACTCACATAAGGTGCCATATACTTGACTTTGTTAGTTTGAACGTGTCCAATCATATGCCATTGAATGTCCTTGGGCATTGCTTCCCATTTATCGGTCATTTCTTGGATTTTATTTTCACCAAAAACACGTTGTCCAACTTCATACGCTTCCATTAAATCGGAGATAGGTTTGGTTTTGGAAACAGCTACAAGAGTTACGTTTTCTGGAAGTTCAGCTTGAATATAGCGTAAATTATTTTGAATTGACATTTGGAGTCTTTGGTATTAAATAAATTGAGCAGCCACTTTTTCTGCTTTCTTGCTTTCTGCGTAATTGTAAAATCCCTCTCCTGATTTTACTCCTAATTTTCCGGCACGAACCATATTGACTAATAATGGACAAGGTGCATATTTCGGATTTTTAAAACCCTCATACATCACATTTAGGATAGAAAGACAAACATCTAATCCTATAAAATCGGCTAATTGTAAGGGTCCCATCGGGTGTGCCATGCCTAATTTCATTACGGTGTCAATTTCATAAACGCCAGCCACTTTGTTGTACAAAGTTTCGATTGCTTCATTAATCATTGGCATTAAAATTCGATTGGCTACAAATCCTGGGTAATCATTTACTTCAACAGGTGTTTTTCCTAATTTTTCCGAAAGTGACATGATAATTTGAGTAACCTCGTCACTGGTATTGTAGCCACGAATCACTTCTACTAATTGCATAATCGGCACGGGATTCATAAAGTGCATTCCAATAACACGTTCAGGATGCGCTACAACAGCTCCAATTTGAGTAATTGAAATTGACGAAGTATTCGTTGCCAATATCGTATTATGAGCACAAGCATCATTCAATTGCTTGAAAATAGATAATTTTAGATCGACATTTTCAGTAGCGGCTTCGATAACCAAATCAGCACCTACCACACCGTCTTTCAAGTCGGTATAGGTAATAATATTGGTTATAGTTTTGGCAACATCTTCTTGTGTAATGGTTCCTTTGGCTAACATTCTATCCAAATTAGTAGCTATAGTAGCCATGCCTTTATCTAAGGATTTTTCAGAAACATCAATTAGTTTGACAGTGAAACCTTTTTGAGCAAAAGTATGCGCAATTCCGTTGCCCATTGTTCCTGCTCCAATTACAGCGATTGTTTTCATTTGGGTCGTTGTTATTTTTCCATTGATTCAATAATCTGATAGGCTACTCGTAAAGCATTAGTGGCCTGTTCCAAAGTTACAACTGGTGTTGTATCATTGTTAATAGCATCAGCAAACGATTCTAATTCGTCTAAAATGGCATTATTTTGGTGTACTTCAGGATTAGAGAAATAAATTTGTTTTTTTACTCCTTCAGCATTTTGTAAAATCATATCAAAGTCACCTGGAATTTCAGGTGCATCTTTCATTTTGACAACCTCGCATTTCTTTTCTAAGAAATCAACAGAAATATAGGCGTCTTTTTGAAAGAAACGGGTTTTGCGCATGTTCTTCATCGAGATTCGGCTAGAAGTCAAATTAGCCACACAGCCATTTTCAAATTCGATTCGAGCATTTGCAATATCTGGAGTTTCACTAATTACGGAAACGCCACTGGCATTGATGTTTTTAACCTTAGAATTTACCACACTCAAAATGGCATCAATATCGTGAATCATTAAATCCAAAACTACAGGAACATCAGTTCCTCTTGGATTGAATTCGGCCAAACGATGAGTTTCAATAAACATCGGATTTTCGATCATATTTTTTGTAGCAATAAAAGCAGGATTGAAACGTTCAACGTGACCCACCTGACCTTTTACTTTGTATTCATTGGCTAAGGCAATAATTTCTTCCGCTTCATCAACAGTTGTAGCAATTGGTTTTTCGATAAAAACGTGTTTTCCAGATTTGATGGAAACTTTGGCACATTTGTAATGAGAAAGAGTAGGAGTTACAATATCAATTACGTCCACAGCGTGAATTAATTTGGCAATGGTATCGAATTGTTTGTATCCAAATTCAGCTGCAATTTTAGCGCCATTCTCTTGGTTTTCGTCATAAAAACCAACCAATTCGTATTTTTCAGATTGTTGTAATAAACGCAAATGTATTTTACCCAAGTGACCAGCACCTAATACTCCAATTTTCAGCATAATAATGTAGTTTGGACAAAAATAGCAATAAATTGGTTAATTCATTAAGTGAAAATGACAATTATTTGTTCAATTTTAATTTAAAAATCGCTATTTGGAATTAGAAATTCTTTGTTACTTTTACCGAAAGTAAAACCCAAATTTTGAAAGACACGGCTAAACATCAAGGACTTCGTAATCAGTTAGTAAGCATTTTAGAACAAAAAGGCATAACGGATAAAAATGTACTTGAGGCAATTAAAAAAGTGCCAAGACATTTGTTTTTGAACTCTAGTTTTGAAGATTATGCCTACCAAGACAAGGCTTTTCCAATAGGAGCAGGACAAACCATTTCTCAACCTTACACCGTAGCTTTTCAATCTCAATTGTTAGAAGTAAAAAAAGAGCACAAAATATTAGAAATAGGTACAGGTTCAGGCTATCAAACGGCTGTTTTATGCGCAATGGGAGCCAAAGTGTACACTATAGAACGCCAAATAGAATTATTTAAAAAAACATCGGTATTATTACCCAAATTAGGAATCAGACCAAAGTATATTTCGTCTGGAGATGGTTATAAAGGATTGGAAATACACGCTCCTTTTGATAGTATTATTGTCACAGCTGGTGCACCCATAATTCCTAAACCTTTGATGGCTCAATTAAAAATAGGCGGTAGGTTAGTTATTCCGTTAGGAGAAGAGGTACAAATTATGACGATGCTGATTCGAAAAAACGAAACTCAATTTGAAAAACATGAATTTGGAGAATTCCGATTTGTACCACTTTTAGAAGATAAAAATTAAAAGAAAACCCCGCTAATTTGCGGGGTTTTTATTGACCAATAATTTCCAAATAACGCTCTAAACTTTCTTTTTCCATTTGAGCCACAAATAAGATAAAATCTTCTTTGTTATTTTGAGTTTGAGCTGTTTCTAAGGCTTGATAATAACTCATTCTAGTTTCGTAATCTCCTTTTATATTCGCAATTACATATCCGTTTTGCAATAATATTAAGTTCATTACTAAACGAGAAGTTCTTCCATTTCCATCAATAAAAGGATGAATAGTGACCAAACGCTCGTGCATTTCGGCAGCTAGAACTATTGGATGCAATTTCTTTTTATTGGTTTCATACCAAATAAAATAATCTTCCATCTCTTTGGCAACTAAAAAAGGTTGAGGCGGCATGTGTGCACTTCCTTTGATCATCACTTGAACTTTTCTATATCTTCCTGCATCTTCTGGATGGATTCCTCTTAAAATAAGATTATGAATAGACAAAACTTCTCTTTCTATCAAAGAAGTATTCTTGTTCATTAATTCTTTAATATAAGCGATAGCCTCCTGATGGTTGATTGCTTCAAGATGTTCACGCATACTTTTTCCTGAAATAGTCAAACCTTCATTAATGACTAAATCAGTTTCACGAAGGGTCATAGTGTTTCCTTCAATTCGATTACTTTCAAAAGTATATTCAAGCTCTAATGCTTGTGAAATTCTATAACTATCAAAATGACGCAATTTGTCAAGTTTATCTTTTAAAACATCAATCTGTACCAATATTGATTCTAATTTTTTAGATTGTTTAATAGAAGAATTTTTGGCAACATATCGAATTTCTTCCTCGGCAACTTGTAATGCTTTTAGTGCAAATTCATCTTGACCAATTTCATACAATATTCTTTCTTTTAGCCATGCCACGATTAAAGTTTCATAATCAATTTCTAATATAGAAGCTATTTTTGTAACTTGATCTTTTGTGGGTTTTCTTGAACCGGATTCAAACTTACTAATCAATGCTTGATCGATGCCTAATAATTGAGCTAGTTCTCTTGTTTTGAGTCTTTTTTGTTCTCTTGCATTTTTGATTAGTGTTTTCATTTCTTAATATGTTTTCATTTGTCAAGACAAATTTAGTCATAATTTTAAATAAAAAAAAGTTTTATCAAAAAGCTTTCTTAATTCGATCTAAATCTCTTTTAGTATCCATTTCTTTCAAAGATTCTCTTTTGTCATAGGTCTTTTTACCTCGGCAAAGACCAATTTCAAGTTTTGCCATTCCTTTTTCGTTGGTAAACATTTTTAGGGGTACAATAGTCAAACCTTTAGCTTGAACACTTCGTGCCAATCCTTTTAATTCACGTTTGTTTAAAAGTAATTTTCGTTCGCTTCTAGATTTGTGATTGAATTGATTTCCAAAAGCGTATTCTTCAATGTAAGTATTGATGGCGAATAGTTCGTTGTTGCTAAATTCACAAAAACTCTCTGTAATATTGGCTTTGCCTAAACGAATGGATTTGATTTCTGTACCTGCTAAAACAATTCCAGCGGTATAAGTTTCAATTATTTCATAATCAAAACGCGCTCTTTTATTAAGTATGTTGACTGTTTTTAGCATAGTGAGGCAAAAGTAGGATAAAAAAGAAAAAATATAAAGGCAAAGTATATTTATTATTTAATGTGAAGCAATTGTGAATGAATTTGATTCCCTGTAATATTAACAATATATAAGTTTCCGAAAACGGTGTCTTCTATGTCTTTGTATTTGTTTTGATTAATGATTTGGTTGACCATATTAGGAATTGTATTGCTATGACCTACTATTAAAATTGTTTTTCCTAAGGTCTCTTTTTTGAAAGCTTCAATATCAATAGTTTTGGGATTATAGAGGCTAAAGTTTTTGTTTTGTTTTGCCGAAATAGGTTTAATAGTTTGAATAGTTCTATTAAAATCAGTTGAATATATTGCATCAAACGATAGTTCAGAGAAAAGCAATTGCCATTCTTGTGCTCGTTCCAAACCTTTTTCGGATAAATCTGGATTTTTGGAACTATCCGCTTTTTCAGCATGTCGAATAAAATAATAATTTGTTGTAGTATTTTGACTTTGACCAAAGTTAAACTGAATCCAAAACAACAATACAATCGCTATAATTTTTTTCATTTTTTTACTATTTGATTTATTAGACATCTAATATAGATATATTTGCACAATGGAAAACAAAGTTTCAAAAGATCCGCTTCATGGTATTACACTTCAAAGTATAATTGAACAATTAGTTCAATATTATGGATTTGATACTCTTGGCGAATTAATCAAAATTAAGTGTTTTAATGAAAATCCATCAATAAAATCAAGTTTAACTTTTTTACGAAAAACAGATTGGGCTAGAAAAAAAGTAGAAGAGCTATATATCAAAACACTTCCAAAATTTAATATTACTTAAAATTTTTCTTAAGTAGTGAGTAAAAAACACTGTCTAAAAATTTACCTTCAAAAAAAGCATGTTCTTTGAAATGTCCTTCTTTGACAAAATTGTTTTTCAAAAGGACCTTTTCTGACCCAAAGTTTTCAGGATCAATTACCGCTTCGATGGAATTCAATTTCATTTCTTCAAATCCAAATTGGATTACTCGTTCTAAAGCTTCAGTAATCACACCTTGTCCATGAAATTCTGCCGACAAAATGTAACCTACCTCGGCTCTATAGTTTTCGGGTTTCATTCGGTAAAAACCAATCATCCCAATTAATGTATCCTCTTCTTTGGTAGTAATTGCCCAATTAATAACACTATTGTTATTTATATTGGTATCCATTCCCGTAATGAATTCAAGAGCTTCTTCTTTGGTTTTAATCAAAGGCCTTGGAATGAACTTCATAATTTCTGGATTGGAACGCAAAGCAAGAATTTCATTACCATCTAACAAATGGAGTCGTCTTAATTTCAATCTATTGGTTTCGAGATTTGGAAAAGGTGAAAAATTAAATTCTAACATGAATGTTTTTTAAAGGATTTCTATACTAAATTTTGCTTGAAAAGTAGCGTTTGCTTCTAATACAATAACACCTTCTTTTTCAAAAAGATTACCCGTACTTTCAACAGTATCAGAATAACCAAACCAAGGTTCAATGCAAATAAAGGGTGCGTCCATTTTTGTCCAAATTCCTAAACTTGGAAAGTCCTCAAAGTGAACTTTTAAAATAGGTTTTTCTTTCTCAACAATAGTGAGTGAATTGGATTGTAATTTTTTGAAAATTAAAGCATCTCTTTTAAACAATTCATAGGTTAGAGGTACTTTATTACTGTCAGTATGCAGTGTTTCGGTTTGTTTTGAAACCAAATCATTTTCAAGCAAGGTATAGTCCAAAGGTTCTACTTTTTCAAAATCAAGACTGTAATCTTCAAAATTGCCAGGTAAAGCAAAAGCAGGGTGAGCTCCAATTGAAAAAGGAATACGATAATCTGATTTATTAATTACGCTATAGGCAATTTCTAAAGTAGTATTAATTAAAGAATAGTGCATTTGCAATTCAAATTCAAAAGGATAATTTTTTAAAGTTTCTGAATTGGATTGAATTGAAAAAGTAGCACTGTTTTCAGTTTTTTCAATCAATGTAAATTCCATATCTCTTGCGAAACCATGTCGAGACAAATGATATTCTTTTTCATTATGAAAATAAGTATTGTTCTTTAAGGTGCCAACGATAGGAAATAAAACCGGCGAATGTTTCCCCCAAAATTCAGGGTTGCCTTCCCAAATGTATTCTTTGTTTGCAGTACTTTTTACCGAACAAAGTTCTGCTCCAAGCGATTTGATTTGGATACTAATTTCAGTATTGGATAGGGAGATGATGGACATTGTAATCTTGTTTTTAAATGGTAAATATAAAACGATATATTGTAAAACTCGAATGGTTATTTCGTTTTTAAAACATATTTGCTTTGACTTAGTTTAAAATCTGCTTTTTTTTCATTTATTTGTGTTAAAAATTATAAGAATATGAAAAACATACGTTCCAAAGTCATTTTAGGATTGACTTTATTATTCAGTATTTCGACAGTTTGGTCACAAGAGCAAGCGCCCGAAGTAAAACAAAAATCCAATTACAATTATCATGATGCTTTTGCTCCTTTTTTCTACACAAAAAACGGAACCAATACGCGTTCAGCTAATGGGCAACCAGGTCATGAATATTGGCAAAACAGAGCTGATTATCAATTGACAGCCAAATTAGACGAGCAAAAAAATGAAATTACAGGTTCTGGTGTAATTACGTATACCAATAATAGTCCTGATAAAATGAATTTTGTTTGGATGAATTTAGATCAAAATTTATTTCAAGCTGATTCTCGTGGAAATGCAGTTGTACCTATCACTGGAAGTCGTAATGGTGCGCAAGGACAAATTTTTGACGGAGGTCATAAAATCAAATCGGTAAAAATAGTTACTTCATCAAATGGAAAAGCAACTGAAGTAGCAGCAAAATATGTTATTTCAGATACAAGAATGCAAGTTTTTATTCCGCAAGGATTGAATGCTAAAGGAGGAATTGTAAAAATCAAAATAGATTTTTCTTTCATTGCTCCGTTTGAAGGATCAGATCGTATGGGAGTTTTGGAAACCAAAAACGGAAAGATTTTCACTATGGCGCAATGGTATCCAAGAATGTGTGTGTATGATGATGTAAGAGGCTGGAATACCAATCCATATTTAGGAGCGTCTGAGTTTTATTTAGAATATGGAGATTTTGATGTTAAATTAACAACTCCATCCAATCATATTGTAGTATGTTCAGGAGAATTAATGAACACAAAAGAAGTACATTCTTCAGAAGAACAAAAACGTTTGGCTCAAGCTAAATTGAGTGATAAAACAGTTTTGATTCGTACCGCTGACGAAGTAAATGCTTTGGCAAAAACACCTTCTGTAGCTAATAAAACGTGGCATTTCCAAATTAAAAATGCGCGTGATGTATCTTGGGCATCTTCTGCAGCTTTCATTTTGGATGGTGCAAAAATTAATTTACCAAGTGGTAAAAAAGCCTTAGCATTATCTGTTTATCCAGTAGAAAGCGATGGTAATGACGCTTGGGGTCGTTCTACAGAATATACTAAAACATCAATTGAAAATTATTCAAAAAGATGGTTCGAATATCCTTATCCTGCAGCAGTGAATGTTGCTGGTAACGAAGGCGGAATGGAATATCCTGGAATTGTTTTTTGCGGATGGGAATCTAAAGGTGCTAGTCTTTGGGGAGTTACGGATCATGAATTTGGTCACATTTGGTTTCCAATGATTGTTGGTTCTAATGAGCGTTTATTTGCTTGGATGGACGAAGGGTTTAATACCTTTATTAATTCGCTAAGTTCAGTTGATTTCAATAACGGGGAATACAAAGAAGAAAAAGCCGATTTACATAGAGATGCAGAACAGTACACAAATTCAGCATTGGAAACAATGATGAGTTCTCCTGATAATATGAAAGAAGCGAATATTGGAACATTATGTTATTCTAAACCAAGTGCAGGTTTAGTTATATTAAGAGAACAAGTGTTAGGTCCGGAACGATTTGATTTAGCTTTACGCACTTATGTAGAGCGTTGGGCTTTTAAACATCCAACACCAGATGATTTCTTTAGAACAATTGAAAATGTAACAGGAGAAGATTTGAGTTGGTTTTGGAGAGGTTGGTTCCAATACAACTGGCGTTTAGACCAAGGAATTAATTCTATTAAATACATTAAAAATGATCCAGCTAAAGGGATTGTAATCAATATAGAGAATTTTGAAAAAATGGCAATGCCAATTGTTTTAGATATTAAAACAAAAAGTGGAAAAGTAACTCGTGTGAAATTACCTGTTGAAATTTGGCAAAGAAATATAGAATGGTCTTTCAAACACAATTCTACTGAATCAATTGAAAGTATTACTTTAGATCCAGACCATGTATTTCCAGATGTAAATGAAGCTAATAATGTTTGGACAGCTGAGAAAGGTAAAGTAGAGGAAGATCTAATTTTAGACGGTTATCTTGGAGTTTATACGAATCCACAAGCGCCAATTAAATTTACTCTTACTGAAAAGAATGGTTCTTTAAATGTAGAAATTACGGGTTATCCAAAATTCAATCTAACACCGTCTGGTAAAAATAAATTTGAATCCAAACGTGCTGGAATGGAATTACAATTTAATGATGCGAAATCTGGTTTTGAAATGATTTTGGCTGATGGTAGAAAAATACCATTTACAAAACAATAAACGGTTTTAATTCTAAATAAAAAACGACTGAGCAATCAGTCGTTTTTTTTATGTTATATAGTTTCGTATTTAAGATGGAATTTGTTGGCTTAAACAATGTAACGTTCCAAATCCCCAAATAAAATCAGTGGCATTGATACCAATAATTTCTCTATCAGGGAAACAATCTGCTAAGATGTTTAATGCAATTCGGTCTTTACTATCGTTAAAAGTGGGAACCAAAACGCAATGATTTAAAATCAAGAAATTAGCGTAGCTAGCAGGCAAACGCAAGTCTTCAAAATCCAAACGTTTGGGCATGGGTAAACAAACAATTTTGGGTGCTTGTCCGTTTTCCAATTTGGCATTTTGCAAACGCTTTAAATTATCTTGAAGCGGTTGGTAATTCGCATCGTTTTTATCTTCTTCAACAATGGTTACAATCGTATCTTCGTTTACAAAACGGCATAAATCATCAATATGTCCATGGGTATCGTCTCCTTCAATTCCGTTGCCTAGCCAAATCACATTCGTAACACCTAAATACTCTTTAAAAACCGCTTCGTAATCGGCTTTAGTAAAATTAGCGTTTCGAACTTGAATAGATGGATGCATTAAACATTCTTCTGATGTCAATAAAGTTCCTTTTCCATTCACATCAATAGCACCACCTTCAACAATAACAGGTTTTCCTTTGTAAGTTACCTGAGTTAAAGGCAACTTCAAGAAATCAGCCACTTTACTCGGAACGTGTTTGTCCAATTGAAAATTGGAATATTTTGCCCATCCATTAAAGTTGAAATTCAAAGCTTCTCTTTTGGAACCATTTTTTACGATGATAGGACCCGAATCGCGCATCCAAGAACGATTGGTTTTATGGATGATATACGAAACGTTGGTAAGTTGAACATGAGCTCTTTCCAACATTTCAGCCACTTTCGTTTTTAATTTTTCATCAGCCACAACTAAAAAAACTTTTTCTACCGCAGCTACTTTTTTGATGAATTCGACAAAAGCCCATTGAACGGCTTCGTATTTGCCAGGCCAATCGTTTCCATTATGCGGAAAACAAAGTAAAATACCTTCTTGTTTTTCCCATTCGGCAGGGAAACGTCTGTTTGGAGTACTCATGATTAATCGATCGCTCTTTTGGTAATATCTCCGAATGCATCAATACGGCGGTCTCTAAAGAAAGGCCAGTTTTGACGTACATTTTCTTGTAAGTCCAAATCGACTTCGGCAATCAAGATTTCTTCTTTATCGTGAGAGGCTTGCGCCAAAATTTCGCCTTGTGGTCCTGCAATAAATGACGAACCCCAAAATTCAATTCCTGAAGTGTTCGGTAGGTATTTTTCTAAACCAATACGGTTGGCTGCAGCAACATAAACGCCATTGGCAACAGCATGTCCTTTCATCACATTCATCCAAGCGCCGTGTTGATTAACACCATATTCTTCTTTCTCTAAAGGATGCCATCCAATTGCAGTGGGGTAAAATAACACTTCGGCACCTTGTAAAGCGGTTAAACGCGCTCCTTCAGGATACCATTGGTCCCAACAAATTAGGGTGCCAATTTTTCCTTTGTTAGTAGGAAATGCTTTGAAACCTAAATCGCCTGGAGTGAAATAGAATTTTTCGTAGAAATGAGGGTCGTCTGGAATGTGCATTTTGCGATACAAACCAGCTTCTGAACCGTCAGTGTCAATAATGTAAGCGCTATTGTGGTAAATTCCCGCCATTCTTTTTTCGAAGAAAGGAACAATAATTACCACACCTAATTCTTTGGCTAATGCGCTAAAAGCAATAAATGAAGTACTGTACAATGGTTCTGCTAAAGCAAAATTATCCACATCTTCACTCTGACAAAAATAATGACTGCTGTACAATTCGGGTAGCGAAATCACTTCGGCACCTTGACTTGCAGCATCACGAACCCAACTCAAACATTTCTTCAAGTTGTTTTCGGCAATATCATTCAGATTCAATTGAATGACCGCAATTTTGTATTTTTTGTTTGGCATAGCTTAAAAAATTAGACCGCAAAAATAGTTATTTTTATAAAGAGTTCACGAAAAGGAATTCAGAAAAATTAACGCTCTTTTTTTGTTTCTAAGTAATAGTCAGAATATTCAAAATCGCTTCGTACCTTTGCACTTTAGAATTGAAGAAATGTTAGCAATAGGAAAATACAATACGCTCACCATATTACGTGATACCAAAGTAGGTTTGTTTTTGGGAAATCCCGAAAAAGATCCTGAAGGAATTCACGATGTTCTTTTACCTAATAAATACGTTCCAAACGAATTTGAAATAGGAGAAGAGTTAATTGTTTTTGTGTATTTAGATCACGAAGAACGCCCAGTAGCCACGACCTTAGCGCCTTATATTTTGTTGAATGAGTTTGCACTTTTACGTGTGAATTACATCAACCAGATTGGTGCTTTTATGGATTGGGGAATGGAAAAAGATATCTTGGTTCCGTTCAAAGAGCAAGCGCGCCCAATGGAAAAAGGGAAACGCTATTTGGTGTATTTGTACATGGACGAAAAAACGAATCGTTTGGTGGCATCAAGTAAGACCAATCAGTTTTTGAGTAACGATCATTTGACCGTTGAAAAAGGGGAAGAAGTGGATTTGATTGTTTCGCATATCACTGAAATAGGTATTAATGTAATTATCAATGAACAACACAAAGGGTTGTTGTACAAAGATGAGGTATACGACGATGCGATTCGTACGGGAGACAGAATGAGAGGTTTTATTAAAAACATTCGTCCTGACAATAAAATTGATGTGGCGCTGCAAGTGCAAGGATATCAAAGTATCGAACCTAATGCAGAGAAAATTTTGGACGAATTGCGCGCGAATCGTGGATTTTTACGTTTGAATGACAATTCGCATCCAGAAGATATTAAAACGGTCTTGAAGATGAGCAAAAAGACCTTTAAAAAAGCAATTGGCGCTTTGTATAAAGACAAATTAATCGAAATTAAAGACGACGGAATTTACTTGGTTAAAGAGTAATTCTGAATTTGTATCAGAAGCAAAAGGCAATTCATTTTATTGAGTTGCCTTTTTTTATGTCAACTGCTAACTTTAGGTTTTCTTTTTAGTAGAGAATCTAAAAAATGACTTATTTTTGCACTCAAATCAAAGAATTATGAGCAAGATAGATTGGAAAACAGTCCGAGAATTTGAAGATATCACCTATAAAAAATGCAATGGAGTAGCCCGAATAGCTTTTAATCGCCCTGATGTGCGTAATGCGTTTCGTCCTAAAACAACTTCTGAATTATTACAAGCCTTTCATGATGCACAAGAAGATACTTCTATAGGAGTGGTCTTATTATCGGCGGAAGGACCTTCGTCCAAAGATGGAATTTGGTCTTTTTGCAGTGGTGGAGATCAAAAAGCACGTGGTCACCAAGGTTATGTGGGTGAAGACGGTTACCATAGATTGAATATTTTAGATGTGCAACGATTGATTCGTTTTATGCCAAAAGCGGTTATCTGTGTAGTCCCAGGTTGGGCTGTGGGTGGCGGACATAGTTTGCATGTGGTTTGTGATTTGACTTTAGCGAGTAAAGAACACGCGATTTTTAAACAAACCGATGCCGATGTTACCAGTTTTGACGGTGGCTACGGTTCGGCATATTTAGCCAAAATGGTAGGTCAGAAAAAAGCCCGTGAAATCTTTTTCTTAGGTCGTAATTATTCGGCTCAAGAAGCGTATGAAATGGGAATGGTCAATGCTGTTATTCCGCATGATGAATTAGAAGATACGGCGTATGATTGGGCACAAGAGATTTTAGCTAAATCGCCAACGTCTATCAAAATGTTGAAATTCGCTATGAATCTAACCGATGACGGAATGGTTGGTCAACAGGTTTTTGCAGGTGAAGCCACTCGTTTGGCATATATGACCGAAGAAGCTACGGAAGGTAGAAATGCCTTTTTGGAAAAAAGAAAACCGAATTTCGAGAAAAAATGGTTGCCTTAAATAGTTTAAAGTTTAAAGTTGTTAAACGCTAAACTTTAAATCTTTTTTAAACCTTAAACTTTAAACAAAAAAATTATGAAACACTGGATAGAAGCTGCTCGTTTAAGAACCTTGCCCTTATCAGTTTCTGGAATTATAGTGGGAAGTATGTATGCATTGGCAAACCCAACGGATGATGTGCTTACTCCAACAGAAGTTTTCAACTGGAAACTTTTTGCTTTTGCTATTCTAACTACTTTAGGATTGCAAATCCTTTCCAATTTTGCCAATGATTATGGCGACGGAATTAAAGGTACGGATAACGAAGATAGAGTAGGTCCAAAGCGAACCATTCAGTCTGGGGTAATTACTCCTCAAGAGATGAAACGCGCAATTATTTTGACTTCAGGATTGACGTTGTTATCTGCGATTTATTTAATTTATTTGGCCTTTGGAGCGCACAATTTAGGCTATTCGTTATTTTATCTGATTTTAGGTATTGCAGCCATCGCTTCTGCGATTCGTTATACAGTAGGTAATTCAGCTTATGGATACCGAGGTTTTGGTGATGTGTTTGTATTTGTGTTTTTCGGATTAGTGAGTACGCTGGGAGTTAACTTTTTGTATTCCAAACAACTGGATGCTATATTAATTCTGCCGGCTACAGCAATTGGTTTCTTGAGTGTTGCGGTGCTGAATTTGAACAATATGCGTGACGAAGCTTCGGATAGAAAATCAGGAAAGAATACGTTGGTCGTAAAAATGGGAATAGAAAATGCAAAAAAATACCATTACTTTTTGATTATTGGAGCCATGGTTTTGGTTTTACTATTTGCTCTTTCGAGTGATTTTCATTTTGATCAGTACTTGTTTTTAATTGCCTATATACCTTTAGTAAAACATCTAATAACCGTTTATAATAATCAAAATAACAAGTTGTTAGATACTGAATTAAAAAAAGTAGCATTGAGTACATTTGCGCTTTCGGTATTGTTAGCGTTGTGTATGATTTTTTTCTTTTCGGACTTAATTGTAAACAACTCGTAACTCATTATCAATTTCAATTACAACTACAATTTTCAAATCAACTATTAGTAAAATACAATACAGAGATTAATCAGCTATGTTAAAAAAAATAAGTTCGTTCATTTTCTTTATTATGACTATTCCGGCGCTGTTTGCTCAAAAAGACGGCTATTGGGATAAAGAACGTTCGACTACAAAAGAGGTTGTGGTTTCGGCACGCGATCGTATTTTGATTAAAATAGATGATTTACCAACAGGAACTACTGAGTTGATTTATCGTATTACTTTATTGGATAAAAACCAACAAATGGCGAATAGTTTGGTTTCGGTATTGAAGGCGATTCCAGACCCAACAGGAATTAGTCAAGGTTCGGCGGGTGCTGTATTTTTGGTTTCGAAAATATCGGGAGACGACAAATGCAAATATGCTATTTTTTCTAAGGCTGATGCGGCGAATAATTATGTGACAACTGGAAATACAGAAGAAGCTTGTTTTATTCAAGATG
>JACCEA010774320.1_pt1 | contig 55645 bp, 61 predicted proteins | sample 7449851 | NCBI WGS metagenome assembly JACCEA01 (sample SAMN15323453, study PRJNA562643) | freshwater metagenome | isolation source: river surface water | place: USA:Blue River Watershed | collected 2017-08-18 | reverse complement strand
CATACTTTAGGATCAACAACTGCTAAGTGAGCTAACATTTTACGGTTTATAGCAATTCCTTCCGATTTTAATTTATGCATAAATCGGCTATAAGGCATTCCTACACTTCTTGCTGCTACATTTATTCTAGCAATCCATAAACGTCTAAACCAACGTTTTTTATCTTTTCGACCAGTATAACTATATTTTAAAGCCTTGAAAACTTGCTGGTTTGCAACTCTAAAAAGTCTAGAATGACTTCCTACATAACCCTTAGCAAGTCCTAAGACTTTTTTACGGTGTTTTCTAGCAACGTTTCCTCTTTTTATACGTACCATAATGTTCTACTTTTATTTATTAAAAAATTTATTAACTGTTGATTTTTCTGTATTCGATACAGTAGTTGAGTTCGAAAGTCTTCTTTTTCGAGAAGATGATTTTTTCCCTAATAAATGTGATTTATATGCTCTTTTTCTCAGGTAGTTATTATTACCTGTTTTTTTATATCGCTTTACAGCAGAACGTCTTGTTTTTATTTTATTCATAAACTCACTCTTCGATTTGTTCGTAAAATAGTATAAAATACTATACTATTAAAGGATATAAAAAACAAGCCATTTTTTATATGTAATTGACAGAAACAAAACTTCCAATTCTTTGGTGAAAATTTAAAAATATAATTAAAATTTTTTATTAATTTATGATTCGAAACATAATTTATTATTAATATCAAAAGGTAAAAAAGTGAAAATTAAAAAACAAACAAGACGAATTCACACAGGTGCTTTTGCTTTATTAGATAGTATAGTTAGAAATGGTGGTAATACAATTTTTGGGTATCCTGGGGGAGCTATTTTACCAATTTATGATGAACTTTATTTATGGGAAGAAGATAATTTGATCGAACACATATTAGTGCGACACGAGCAGGGAGCGGCTCACGCTGCTGATGCTTATTCACGAGCAAGTGGTAAGGTCGGAATATGCTTTGCTACTTCTGGACCTGGTGCAACAAATCTTGTAACAGGTATCGCAACAGCTGATATGGATTCTATACCTATTCTTATTGTTACAGGCCAAGTTGGACGTGCGTTTATTGGTACAGATGCTTTTCAAGAAGTTGATATTTACAATATAACAAAGCCTATAGTTAAAGCCTCTTATGTTGTACAGAATGTTAACAGTATAGCTGAAATAGTATCGGAAGCTTTTTATTTAGCTAAAAATGGTAGACCAGGTCCTGTGCTCATTGATATACCAAAGGATGTAGGGCTAGAAGAAATTAGTTCTTACATACCTGTTTATCAACAACAAATTACGAGAAATAGAAGATATGAATATTTATTTCAAAGTCGGTTTGAACAAATTTCAGCCGCATTAAGCTTAATTAAACAGTCTTCCCAACCTCTGTTATATGTAGGTGGTGGTGCTGTTTTATCTGATGCAAAAAGGGAATTATTAGCTTTAGCAGAAAAGTTTGAAATTCCTGTAACTACGACATTAATGGGTAAAGGAGCTTTTCATGAAAATCATAGGCTTTATTTAGGTATGTTGGGGATGCATGGTACAGCTTATGCTAATTTTGCAGTTAGTGAATGTGATTTGCTTATAGCTGTTGGTGCTAGGTTTGATGATCGGGTTACTGGTAAACTTGAGGATTTTGCTTCTCAAGCACAGATCTTACAAATAGATATTGACCCTCATGAAGTTGGTAAAAATAAAATACCTCATTTAGCAATTCTTGGTGATATTAAAAAAGTTCTTCAAGAATTACTTAAAACATCTACTATAGCACCAGTATATGATGCTACCCAAACCCGTTTTTGGCGTGAGCGTATTGTTAAATGGAAAGAAAAATATCCTCTAATTATACCTGAGGCACCAACTAAATTATCTCCACAACAAATTATTAATCGAGTTGCTGAATTGTTTCCAAATGCTTACTTTACCACTGATGTTGGACAACATCAAATGTGGTCTGCTCAGTTTTTAAAATGCAATATAAGAAAGTGGTTATCAAGCGCAGGACTTGGAACTATGGGTTATGGTTTACCCGCCGCTATAGGTGCTCAATTAGCTTTTCCTGATTCTACAGTAATTTGTATAAGTGGTGATGCAAGTTTTCAAATGAATTTACAAGAACTTGGTACTATTTCTCAATATAACTTGCCCATTAAAATTTTAATTTTAAATAATCGATGGCAAGGAATGGTTAGACAGTGGCAGCAATCTTTTTATGATGAAAGGTATTCACATTCATCAATGAAAGATGGTATGCCTGACTTTGTAAAGTTAGCTGAGTCTTATAATATAAAAAGCAAACGTATTACAAATATTGATGAATTCCATAGTATTGAAAATGATTTAATTTCATCAACTCAAGCATTTTTGATTGATTTTGAAGTACATGAAACAGAAAATTGTTATCCAATGGTTGCCCCTGGTAAAAGTAATTCTCAAATGATTGGTTTAAATACAGAATTATCTGTAGTTCCTTCTAAAAAAACACTTAATTAATAGGCCGAGTTGGATTTGAACCAACGTAGGCTGAGCCAACGGATTTACAATCCGCCCCCTTTAACCACTCGGGCATCGACCCTATTATTTGTATTATTATGCACTAATTTAGTATATTTTTAATACTTGATCTTAAGATCAAGTATTAAAAATATGTCGCATAAGCAGCGATACCTAACGCTGCTGCAATACTACCAAGAAGACCACCACTAAAGAAGCCTTCAGAGAACTTTTGCCAACCTAATACACTATCTAAGTCACTAGCTTGTTTAATTTGTGGTAATTCTGCTGATTGATCAGACCCTACAAATTGTCTAGCAAGTTTTACTACTAAAGGATTATCGTAAACTTCATATGTTACTTGTCCGTAAATGGATAAACCAATAGTTAATATTAATAATAATGTTATTGCAGCAAGTAGACCTGCTGCTAATGATGGAAGTGCGAATTCAGCTGATCTTAATGGACCAAAAGTATAAAAAGGTCCTACAAGAAAATAACCATGCGTAAAACCAATTTCAGCCCCTCGTGATAAAGGAGTTAAACCTGGACGATAAGCCGGAAGAATTCTAAGATAAGCTCTTGTGAAAGCTGATGTAGTAATAGGTGTTGCTAAGTGACCTACAAAAGGATCTTGTCTATAAGGCTTGATAAAACTAACCATAATCTTCCTATGTTTTAGATACCAAAAATATTATAACAGAGAATCCAATAAAAATAGAATTTTGAATTGTTAGTAAATTTAATTTTTGGTGTTAGATAGGGTATAATATAATTAATAAATTTAGATAAAATAAGATTTTAGTAAACGAGGGTTCTAAAATGATATTAATTAGTTATTACTTAGTTCTATTAGTTTTTTCTATAGCTGCAGCTTCAGCACTATTTTTAGGATTAAAACTAATAAAATTAATCTAATCATTCTTGTAGTAAATCGCTTTATCAGATAATTTTGTAAAATATTGCAAAACTTATCTGATAAAAATATAGTAGGAATTATAAAAAATAAAATGATATCAAAATTATCATTTCAAACTTGGTATATCCATTGTCTAAGTGTTATTGATTGGTTAGTGTTTATTGATCTTTTTTGGAAATACGGATATCAAATAAAATCAAAAACTTTTATTTATTTATGCTCTGTATTACTTTTATTTTTTCTTAGTGCTACGTGTATTTTAACATGGCATTATTTTTTAAATTTTCCTAAATTAAGATGGTTAATAGCTTTTCAATCTTTATTAACATTAACAGGTAATATAAGTTTAATTTTTGCAAGTTGGAGAAAAAATGATCGAATTTGATGAAGATCAATGGCAAATAAACTTGTCAGGAAGTAATCAGCCACAAAACTATGTCATTCCAACTATTTTATTAATAGGGGGATTAGGGGCATATAATTATACAGGATTCTGTTCCATATTTTCTTTGTTTCAGACTAACAGCTCACAACCGGTAATCAATGGATTTGGTGCTCAAAGTTTTAGTTTATTAAGCTATGGAAGTGCAGCTTTAGTTTTGGGAGGATTTTTATTCTTTTCAGCAATCTCGAATATTGGCGCAGGATCAATAAAATTTGAAAAAAATAATGAGCAAATCACATTAGCTTTTAAAGGTTACCCCGGTAAAAATGAAAAACTATTTTTCTCGTATAGTTTTCGAGAATTACAATGCATCAAAATCCTTTACAGTCAAACACCTGTAAGAACACAATCTTTATTTTTGGTGTTACAAGGTAGTCGAGAGATTCCAATTTGGTCAACACAAGATCCTTCTAAATTTTCTATTTCTGAATCTTTTATTACAAATTTAGGTCTAGAAATGGGTTTTAATACTGAAATTGTCGACAAAACCAAATAAAAGATGTTAGAATCTAACTTACAAAATGTATAATATATCGTAAGTAGCGGGTATAGTTTAGTGGTAAAACTTCAGCCTTCCAAGCTGACTATGTGGGTTCGATTCCCACTACCCGCTGTCAATTAATCTATTAGAACCTGAAATGATTGAAAACTTTAAATACTCTCAATCGTTATATGGCTGGTTCAACTGGTGAACGTCCATTTTCAGACATTATTACAAGTGTAAGATATTGGATTATTCATAGTATTACTATACCATCTCTATTTGTTTCAGGATGGCTTTTTGTTAGTACAGGTTTAGCGTACGATGTGTTTGGTACACCAAGACCTAACGAATATTTCTCTCAAGATCGTCAGCAAGTTCCACTTGTTAATGACAGATTCAACGCAAAACAAGAATTAGATGATTTAACTAAAGGACTGTAGTTTATGATAAGAGGAACAAATCAACCTGTAGTTTATCCTATTTTTACCTTCCGTTGGTTAGCAGTACACGGTTTAGCTGTACCAACAATATTTTTCTTAGGCGCAATTACATCAATGCAATTTATTCAACGGTAGGAGGAAACTAATGGCAACGAATACACCAGGACCTAATCCAAATTCTAGTCCAGTAGAATTAAATCGTACATCATTATATTGGGGTCTTTTACTTATTTTTGTATTAGCTGTTTTATTTTCAAGCTATTTCTTTAATTAAGTAGTATATATATATTTTTTGTTTAAAATTTACGGAGAAAGTTTTATGGCTAGCACAGGACGTGTTCCACTTTGGCTTGTAGCCTTTGTTGCGGGTCTAGGTATTATAACAATTGTTGGTATCTTTATCTATGGATCTTATTCAGGATTAGGATCATCTCTTTAACTTTGATCTTCACTAAGCATCTAAATTAAGCTGCTTAGTGAAATGTTCGATAATGTAAAAAAATAGTGTTTTATATTATTATTTTTTGATCAATAATTTTTTAAGTTACTTTTTTATGAAATTCGATTTATAATTTACGTATATGCTACCCAAAAAATTAGTATTTTTAGGAGGTTTTTCTTTATGTCACTTGATTTATTACCAAGTTTATTTGTACCAATAGTAGGATTAGTTATTCCATTATTTACAACAATATTTTTATTTTTATATATTGAAAGATAAAGATCTTATGAAAAGATTATGCCTAAATTAGGCATAACCTTTTCATAAAATAATAGTTGCTATCGATAAAATTGAATATGTTAATGAAGCAGAAGTTTGTAATGCTAACCTTATACTTTTAAATGAATCCAAAATATTAGATTCATATATACTTATTGCTTTATGATTTTTTAAATCATAGGTTATTAAATTGTTATTAATTTTTTTTATTTCCTCAATACTTGTTAAATACTTTGGAATAATTCTGTCTTTACTATTTTCTTGATTTAATAATACTTGTATAGGTTTTATTAAAGACTTTATTACCAAGTTACTACCAACAAGTGAGTCACCATAAAAATTACTACGAGACCAATTTTCTATCTCTTCATTTAGGTGTATAAAACTAAAACCTCCTCCTGGTAAAACACCCTCATATAAACAAGCTTTTGCACCTGTCAAACCTATTTCGGCTCTAGAACGACGATTTAGCATTTCTAGTTCTGTAGTACCTGAAATATTAATAATTGCACTCGCTCCAATTAAGTTTTTTCTCCTACTTTCAATTTTTTCGTTTTCATAATCTGAATTGGTATTTAATATCTGCTGCTTTAATTCGTTACATTTTTTCTGTATATTTTGTTCTTGAATTTCTGAATTACACAATATAGTAGTTTTTGTTTTTGTTATTATAATTTTGTTTGCTTTACCTAAATCAGCACACTTAAGTGATTTCCAATCACGCACAGTATTTATAAACTTTCCATTTGTATAGAGAGCAATATCTTCAAAAATACTTTTGTCGTTTGCAAAATTTTGGGGAATTTTTATGTAAGCTATATCAATTATACCATTAACTTTATTAAGGATTAAACTTGATAAAGCTGGTTCATCTATATCAGAACTAAATATAACTAAGGGACGTTTTTCATAAATAATAGGTTCAAGTAAATTTAGAAAACAACTATCCTCTAACGTTATTTTTTGTGAAGTTATTAAAACATAACAATTTTCGAAATCAATAATCATTTTTTCGCTATCTGTTGCAAAATACGGCGAAAAGAAACCACGATTGATTTGTAATCCATTTTCAATAAATAATTCAGTTTTTTGATTTATATCTGTTTTTATTTTTATATCACCTGTTTTACTTACCTTTTCGAAAGCCGTTTTAAAAATGGATTGCAAATTATCATCTAATGGTATGTACCGTTGTATAACACGATCCCAAAATTCTTTATTTTTGATAGGGACACTTTTATCACTTAATAAAGTGAGTGCGTAATTTATAGTTTTTGTAATAGCTAGCTTAGTTTCTAAATCATAAGAATTTTGAATAATATATTTAAAACTATTTAAAATTAAATTTGAAGTAATTAAAAAAAAAGTTTTTGTTCCATCACCACTTGTGCTATTTATTTTTTGGAAGGAATCTTCAAGGATCAAAAAAATTAAATTTTCTGCTGAATTTGCTGTTCTTAAATTTTTAATTATTTTTGATCCATTCTTTAAAATTTCAGGATTATTAATTTTTTTTGTATCGAGTAATATATTTTTACCAGATGGCCCATAAGTCTCTTCAATAAGAACACTCAGTTCTTTTAAACTTTTTTCTATACAAGATTGAACGTTATCATACTTTATAATAGATTGTTTGTGAGTAAAATTCATTTTGAATCTCCTATAAATTTAATTAGGTTGTGGCAAAGCTGGGGCGGGAGGATTCGAACCTACGAATAACGGAGTCAAAGTCCGCTGCCTTACCACTTGGCTACGCCCCAATAAAAATTCTGCCTAATATAGACAGTTAAGAAATTTTTTAAGTTTATATAAAAAGCACTGACGAGCTAGGAGGGATTTGAACCCCCGACACTATGGTTCGTAGCCATATGCTCTATCCACTGAGCTACAAGCTCTTAGCTTATAAGATTATACAATATTTATATATAAAATTTATTAAAAATCAAATATGAATTTAAATTTTAATCTTGAAAATACGGATGGTACTGTCCAAAAAATTTTTCCCTACAAAATTCAATATACTTTTTCAAAAAATAATCAAACTTCAACCTTAACAGTCAGTTTTTATAATTCAAATTTATTAGCTGATAATAAGTCTTTGAGTTCAGAAAAATTTATTACCAATATTTATTTTTTTCATCAAGAGTATAAATTTTCTACAAGTAATATACAACTGTCTTGGGTAAAAGGAAAACCTTTATTTTTAAATGCTATTTTTTTAATAACATCTGAGTTTGAAACTCGTAAATTAAAAAGACTTTTTAAGGATTCAGTTTAAAACATAAGAATATAAGTAAATTTTTTACTTATAAAAATTGTAAAAGAATAAAATTTTTATAAGTAAAAAATTTATGTAAGATTAACGTCTTGAATAGTACTCAACAACTAATAACTCGTTAACAGGTAATTTTATATCTCTTCTATCAACAATTTTCTTTACCCCACCTTTAAGATGTTTGGCAGATCCTGATAAATGATAAGGAAGAAATTTTCTTCTTTTCGAACTTGTATTATCATCTACAATCGCTCTTATTGCTTTAGTATCAGAAAGTTGAATAATATCTCCTGGTTGACACTGGAAACTAGGAATAGTTACAACCTGATCATTTACTTTAACATGTCCATGTGATACTAATTGTCTGGCAGACAGGATAGTTGGTGTAAAATTAAGTCGATAAACTATAGTATCTAAACGCATTTCTAAAAGTTGAAGGATAATTAAACCAGTTGAACCTTTTATACGTCTAGCTTCTTTTACATACCTAAAAAGCTGTGTTTCTGTAATAGAATAATTAAATCTAAGCTTTTGTTTTTCTTCTAATCGCATTCGGAATTCTGAACGACGAACTTTTTTACGACTATAACCATGTTGACCTGGTAATGTATTTTGTCGTTTTTTATTTTTTACTCTTTTTCTTGTTAAATGACTTAATTGTACTCCCAGACGCCTTTGTAATCTTAAGCGAGGTCCTCGGTATCGAGACATAAAATTTATAACTCCGTATTTTGTTTTTGTTTATCTGTTTTAAAAAAGTATAATCGAAATAATTTTACCGTCAACATATAGACGAATTTTTTAAATGATTATAAATTATTAAAGGTAATTAAAAGGTGGGCGTAGCCAAGTGGTTAAGGCAATGGGTTGTGGTTCCGTCATCCGCGGGTTCAAATCCCGTCGCTCACCCTCAAATTTTTTTAATTTTTTAATTGCTAAGTTGCAGATTTTACTTCAATTTGTCTATAATTCAATTTTAAAAGTTACAAAATTAATTTTTATTTTTAAAAAGCCTTTTACTCAAGTTTCTCTAATGCAGACACTTACTCACATAAAGATTCGGTTAGTAAGATTTTATTCTTTTGTTTTATCTTCTAACTCTTATTTACCCTATAAGTATATTGTCGTTAAAGCTTTTACAAGTGGGCGTTCTAAAACTCTATACCTATTACGCTTAATATTTCCTTTAAATCGTTTGTTAAACCGATTATTTCTTATTTGTCTAAGCTCATTACACATTTTTACTTCATTATTAAAACGCTCAAGTTTTTTCTTGCCACCTCGTTTTTGGTTATTAATACTTTATCATTTTACATTTTTTTATGAAGTAGTTTTAACACTAAGACTATTTTTGGAATGGTATCCAAATGTTAATTTTCATGGTGGTGGAATTATTGAGCAGACAATTTATGAATTATCCGAGCCTTATTTTATGGCTTTTGAAGAAACGTTACCTAAGGAATTAGCAACATTATTTAGTTTTGTGTTAATTGAACATATTCCTTCTATTATAGGAATATTATGTAGAACTTTAATAGTTTATGGTCCAAGAAAACGCTCATGGATCGAAAATGTTGATTTAATTGTTTCTGCTATTTCAGCAGAAAGTTTGCTTGCTGTATAATAAGCAAAGTAGCAAACAAAATCTTTATTATGTAAATCATTTCTTAATTTTAAGAGGAAAAAATGCTAAAAATTAGATTAAAAAGATGTGGTCGAAAAAAATCACCTAGTTATAGAATTGTTTTAATTCCTAGTCATTCAAAACGGGATGGAAGAGCTATAGAAGAATTAGGATTTTATAATCCTTTAAATAAGCAACTTGTTTATAATAAAGAACGTATTCAATTTCGCTTATCTCAAGGAGCACAACCTTCTCAAACAGTTCGAAATTTTTTAATAAAATCAGGTGTTATTGAGAATATAAAAAAAATAAACTAAAATAATAATAGTAACAGAAATTTTGCTGTTATTATCTAAAAGTATTTCTTAAAAAATTTGAATAAAACAAAACACAATCAAAAAGGATAACCTCATGGACGTTATTGCTCTAGGTTGGTCAATGGTGCTAGTAGTTTTTACTTTTTCACTGGCAATGGTAGTCTGGGGTAGGAACGGTTTTTAAAAATTTAAATTTGAATTTAATATATGGAAGAAATTTTAAGTGTAGGTGGAATTGCTTTTATAGTAACACTTATAGGTCTTTCTCTTGGTTTCTTACTTTTGAGAGTTCAAGCTAAATAGGCTAACATTTTTCTCCTCCTTTGATAATATAGTCAAAGGTCGAGAAAATATAATATAAGTTATGACATTATTATTAAATATAATTTTTTTCTGCCAGGTTTTATTATTAAGTATTTTAGTTGTTAGTAGAAATCCATCAAGAATTCCTGGCTTTGAAAAAACTAGAAACCAAAATATAGATCAATTAATTTTTATAATCATAATTAGCTTTTTGATCATTTTAGTAGGCTATAAATTTCATTAAAACCAGACTTCAAAATATAACTTTCAATTTTAAATTCAATAAAGTTAAGACTGTATATTGTTAATGGATAAATTTGATTTCTTTATTTTATGCCCAGTTCCTCGTGAACAGAGACCTTTTTATGAATATTTAAGACGAAAACAATCAGGCTTACTTGGTTGGGTAAAACTAAATGAAACAGCATATACAAAACGTTTTTTTTCAAGTCTTTTAGGAATTTTTTTACTAACACTTCCGATAGTAAATTGGTTCATAAAATTTTCGTATTATCCGCTTCAAACTATAGGTATAAGTTGTATAGTTTCGCTAATTATTCAAGGTTTGATATATTCTTACTTTTTTTTAGCTTGGACATATACTGGTCGTAGATTGTTTTCTGCAAAAGTATTTTACGAAGAATCAGGTTGGTTTGATGGTCGAGTTTGGACCAAACCTCCTACTATATTAAGGCATGAAAGATTACTCTATCATTATCAACTTTTGCCACTTGTTAGCAGAATAGCAAGAACATTAAGATTTATTATCATTAGTATAATAATACTTTGTGCTATTTTATCACTTTTAACTTATTAATTTTGTAAAATATTTTTTATATAATATTTTGTAAGATTAAACTATAATATTTAAAACGGCGGGGTAGAGCAGATTGGTAGCTCGTTGGGCTCATAATCCGAAGGTCAGTGGTTCAAGTCCACTCCCCGCTATATTAAAGTGGTCTATGCCTTTTGATTAAACAGTCAAAACTGACTAGTCAACTAAAATTTGACAATGACAAAGGGATAACGATATCATGAGTCTTAAGTTAAAGCAGAATGACTTTCCAAAATTTGAAGGTTCAACAGGTGGTTGGCTAAGTGCTGCAAAAAATGAAGAAAAATATGTTATAATTTGGACTAGTAAAGATGCTTCTTTATTTGAACTTCCAACTGGTGGAACAGCTCGAATGAACTCTGGGAATAACGTTGCGTATTTTGCTCGTAAAGAGCAATGTTTAGCTTTAGGAGCTCAACTTCGTAGTTTTAAAATTACAAATTATAAAATTTTTAGAATTTATCCTCCTCTAGATATTACTTTATTACATCCTTTTGATGGAGTATTTCCTGAAAAAGTTAATGAAGGACGTTCTCCAGTAGGAAAAAGAGATTCATCCATCGGTGGGAATCCTAATCCTGCATCTTTAAAATTCCAAAAAAATGCATCTTAAACTTTAGTATTATCGCTATAGTTTAATAATACCCCTTTACTCATATCTTTTAATCTTTTAAAATGTAACATTAAAAGATATGATTTAGGAGAGATGGCAGAGTGGTCGATTGCGTCTGACTTGAAATCAGAAGAACTAGGAATAGTTCCGTGGGTTCGAATCCCACTCTCTCTTCTAGAAGTGAATTAAATAAAATATTAATAAAATACCATTCATCAAATTTTTTCAGTAAAATATTAATTACAATAATAATTTAGGATAGTTCGGTTTTTCAAATAAATCTTTATTTGTATTTTTATAAAGAGGTCTTTATGTTAGTATTAAAAGTTGCTGTTTATACAGTTGTTAGTTTCTTTGTTTACTTATTCTGGTTTGGGTTCATTTCAAATGATCCTTCACGTAACCCAACACAAAAGATTGGTAATTAGTTGTTTTTATTATAATTTTTAAGGGGCTCTACCTAAGGATCCCCTTAAAGAGTATAATTTTACTAAGGGTAGTTAGCTCAGCGGTAGAGCTTCTGCCTTACAAGCAGAAGGCCACAGGTTCAAATCCTGTACTGCCCATAGGGCTCATCGTCTAAGGGATTAGGACAGAAACCTTCTAAGTTTCTAATGTAGGTTCGAATCCTACTGGGCCTAGATTCTCGACTCGTTTCGAAGGTTATAAACTACATTCAAACGTCTCAAATGTTTTTGATAAAAGACTCTTAAAAAAATAAGAAGTAATTCTTTTTAATTCTTAAAAATTTTCAATTTCTTTTTCGGAGAAATTTTTAGCAATTATTTACATATTTAAGAAGGAGAGAAAATGAGGTTAGCTGTTTATGGAAAGGGCGGTATTGGGAAATCTACAACTAGTTGCAATATATCAGTTGCTCTTGCTCAACGTGGAAAAAAGGTATTGCAAATTGGTTGTGATCCTAAACATGATAGTACTTTCACACTAACTGGTTTTTTAATTCCGACAATTATCGATACCTTACAAGCTAAAGATTATCATTATGAAGATGTTTGGCCTGAAGATGTAATTTATAAAGGATTTAACGGAGTTGATTGTGTAGAAGCCGGCGGTCCACCTGCTGGTGCTGGTTGTGGTGGTTATGTTGTAGGCGAGACTGTTAAATTATTGAAAGAGCTTAATGCTTTTGATGAATATGATATTATACTGTTTGATGTTCTTGGAGATGTTGTTTGTGGAGGATTTGCGGCCCCTTTAAATTATGCTGATTATTGTTTGATTGTTACTGATAATGGATTTGATGCACTTTTTGCCGCTAATAGAATTGCTGCTTCAGTTAGAGAAAAAGCCCGCACACATACTTTGAGATTAGCCGGTCTAATTGGTAATAGAACAGCTACACGTGATCTAATAGATAAATACATTCAAACAGTACCAATTCCTGTTTTGGAAATATTACCTTTAATTGAAGACATAAGAGTTTCACGCATAAAAGGTAAAACACTTTTTGAAATGGCTATGAATGATTCATCATTGGAATACATTTGTGACTATTATTTAAATATTGCTGACCAGCTTATAGCTAAACCTGAAGGGGTAATACCAAAACAGTCTGCAGATCGTGAACTTTTTACACTTTTATCAGATTTTTATCTAAAACCTTCAACTAATGATAAAGACGAATTAGATATGGAACTTTTTGCAGTTAATTAAAATATTCAAAAATATTTAAAAAATTTATGTCAATAAATCAAAAATTATTAGAAAGCAATTCATTAAACTTTGAATGTGAAACTGGCAATTACCATACTTTTTGTCCTATAAGTTGTGTAGCCTGGTTGTATCAAAAAATTGAAGATAGTTTCTTTTTAGTAATTGGTACAAAAACATGTGGCTATTTTCTTCAAAATGCTCTAGGTGTTATGATTTTTGCTGAGCCACGATACGCAATGGCAGAATTAGAAGAAGCAGATATATCTGCTCAATTAAATGATTATGCAGAATTGAAAAGGCTATGTACTATTATTAAAAAAGATCGTAATCCAAGTGTTATTTTTTGGATAGGTACTTGTACTACAGAGATAATTAAAATGGATTTAGAAGGTATTGCACCAAAATTGGAATTAGAATTAGGGGTACCTATCATTGTTGCAAGAGCTAATGGTCTTGATTATGCCTTTACTCAGGGTGAAGACACTGTTCTTGCAGCACTTGCGAATTCTTGTACTATAACTAAGTTAAATAATTCAAAAGTAACCAATACGAATAAATCGAATCTTATATTGTTTGGCTCTGTTCCTAGTTCTGTTGCATATGAATTGACTACTGAACTTAAAATGTTTGATATTGAAGTCGGTGGGTGGTTACCATCTCAAAAATATGCTGACTTTCCAATTTTAAGAGAAAACGATTTTGTTTGTGGCGTTAATCCTTATTTAAGTCGAACTGCAACTACATTAATGCGAAGAAAAAAATGTAAATTGATAGGTGCACCATTTCCTATCGGACCTGATGGAACACGAGCATGGATTGAAAAAATTTGCTTAGTTTATGAAAAACCTACTATAGGTTTAAGAGAAAAAGAAGCAAAAATTTGGAAGAAATTAGAATCCTATACAAGTAAATTAATAGCTAAATCGGTTTTTTTTATGGGTGATAACTTACTGGAAATCTGTTTAGCTCGTTTCTTAATTCGATGTGGAATGATAGTCTTTGAAATAGGTATACCTTATATGGATAAAAGATATCAAGCTGCTGAACTAGAATTACTTGAGCAAACTTGTGAGCAAAAAGGTGTTTTTTTACCTATTATTGTCGAAAAACCAGATAATCATAACCAGATAGATCGGATAAAAGATTTAAAACCTGATTTAGTGATTACTGGAATGGCTCATGCAAATCCATTAGAAGCACGTGGTATTAATACAAAATGGTCTGTTGAGTTTACTTTTTCTCAAATTCATGGTTTTACGAATGCCAAAACGATCCTTGAACTTATTTTAAATCCTTTGAAACGCGATAAAATTCTACAGCAAAATTATTCTTAGTATTTAAAAATTATTTTGTTGTTTTAAACTGTAACTTTTTTTCAAACATATATATAATATGTATAACAGCTTTGTAGAAGTTCCTGTTAACCCCTTTTCATCATATACGAAATATTCATCCTTTGCAAAATAGATTATTGCACAAATGCCAGACCTTTTATCTTAGGAAGTGTATTTCCCTATTTTTCTAGTACTCATTATGACAGCAACTTTAGAAAGAAGAGAAAGTACTAGCTTATGGGAGCGTTTCTGCTCTTGGATTACTAGCACAGAAAACCGTTTATATATCGGTTGGTTCGGTGTATTAATGATCCCTACATTATTAACAGCTACTAGCTGTTTCATTATTGCGTTCATCGCAGCTCCTCCAGTAGATATCGATGGTATCCGTGAACCAGTTGCTGGATCACTATTATATGGAAACAACATTATTAGTGGTGCAGTTGTACCAAGTTCTAACGCTATCGGTATTCACTTCTACCCAGTTTGGGAAGCAGCTTCTTTAGATGAGTGGCTTTACAATGGTGGACCTTACCAACTTGTAGTATTACACTTCTTATTAGGTGTAGCTTGCTACATGGGACGTGAGTGGGAACTTAGCTACCGTTTAGGTATGCGTCCTTGGATTTTCGTTGCATTCTCAGCTCCAGTAGCTGCAGCTTCAGCGGTATTCCTAATTTACCCAATCGGACAAGGTAGCTTCTCTGATGGTATGCCTCTTGGTATTTCTGGTACATTCAACTTCATGTTAGTGTTCCAAGCTGAGCACAACATTCTTATGCACCCATTCCACATGGCTGGTGTTGCTGGTGTATTTGGTGGTTCATTATTCAGTGCTATGCACGGTTCTCTTGTAACTTCAAGTTTAATCCGTGAAACTGAAGATGGTGTATCTGCTAACTACGGTTACAAATTTGGTCAAGAAGAAGAAACTTACAACATCGTAGCTGCACACGGTTACTTTGGACGTTTAATTTTCCAATACGCTAGTTTCAACAACTCTCGTGCTCTACACTTCTTCTTAGCTATATGGCCAGTTGTAGGTATTTGGTTAACTGCTCTTGGTATTAGTACAATGGCATTCAACCTAAATGGTTTCAACTTCAACCAATCAGTAGTTGATAGTCAAGGTCGTGTAATTAACACTTGGGCTGATATCATCAACCGTGCTAACCTAGGGATCGAAGTAATGCACGAACGTAATGCTCACAACTTCCCTCTAGACTTAGCTGTATCTAACGTTCTTCCAGTTGCATTAAATGCTCCAAGCATCGTTGGATAAAATTAAAAATTTATTTTTTTGGTCAATATTGTGTTGATTATCTCAACACAATATTGATTAAAAGGATAAATTTTTTGGATAGAAGTTACTGCATTGGGGTTTTTGGGTGTCTTTAAATTTTAAAACTCCAGGACCGAAAGAAATGGCGAATGTATCATTAATATTCTATGGAACAATTATTTTTGTTTACACAAATAGAACAAAAATAAATAGGTCGGCACGACGTTTGTCGGCTCGTCTTATTAAATTAAAAGCCGTAAAAACCTAGATTCCAAATTAAGCCAAACGGCCATTTATGTAATTGAAAAAGGCTATCTAAAATAAAAAAGCTCAGAATTTTTTTCTAAGCTTTTATATTTTAGAAAAAAATTCTGAGTTTTTTTATTATTAGTTAAAATCAAAAAACTAACTCAAAGCTTTAGTAGAGTAGTTTGTATTTTGATTTTTATTAGCACATTGAAAAGCTCTATAAGCTTAATTTCCCTTTATTGTTTACATTATTCATTACCAGATGATCTATTGGGTTACGGGACATATCGTCTTGTTTTAGAATTATCTAAAACAAACAGATTTAGTTCACCAGTAGTACATCCTCGGTTAACAAGCGTTTCAAGATGTTCTGCATTCGAGCATCTAATGTGCATTAGTGCATATGGTACCGCTTCAATAATTTTTGGTTACACAGGAGCTTGTGTCGAAAATAATTTAATTTTAACATCATTATTTTCAACATTGATGATGACATCAGCTGCTACACTAAATCTGCAAAGAGCAGCCTTAGACACTAATCCTACAATATATGGTCTAAGAGCCTCCTTAATGCATCTTATCCAATCAGGGTACTTGAACTATTATTAAGGCACGTTTAACCCTATCATCATATCGAAATACATTAGAGGCGGACTATCACTTTATAAGTATTATTACTTAAAACAGGGGATAAAAACTCCTGTAGTAGATGGTTTGATCCTTATTTATGTGGGTATGATGGCTGGTATACAAGGTAATTTATCTTATGATACAGAATGTCAGGTAGAAGGATTACCTCCTGGATATTTTGATTGGCCTTGGACTTCTCTGATAAGAATTCTAACCAAGTATTTTTTCCAGGATTTAAAAGTAGAGATAGCTAATTTTTAAAAAAATTGTAAATGGTAAGGGTTAAAACGATAAGTAATTATGATTATTTTACTACTCGTTCTTACCTTACCATTTATTGTAAATACAGAATCAGTCTAAGACTGAAATTTTGTTATATTTATTATATAAAAGTTTTAATAACCCCCAATATTAGGGGTTATTAAAGCTATTAAATTCTTAGTTACAGTACATAACGTTCACCAGCTGGGTATTTGTTTACTACATAGCTGTGAATAGTGTAACGAAGGTTTCTAGAATCAGTTTCTTGTCTTTCTAGATAGAATCCTGGTTCTTCGTAAGGACGTTGTACGATAAATGATAAAGCACAACTTTCAACACCACGCGTATTATCAAAAGCGTTTATTTTAATATATGTTGTTGGATGAGCAGCACGACACTGATCTAATTCATACATAACTACTGAAGCATCTTTGATACCAAATAAAGGTAATCCCCAAAGTTCCCAGTAACAGTTACGTGGGTGTGGGTCTTCTGTCCATTCAATACTAACAGCCCAGTTGTTACTAAGAATATATTTAATTTGCGCTAAAATTTGTTCGTTTGTTAAATCTGGTAAATATGAAAATGCACCTTGTGTTAATCTCACTCTTCAAATACTCCTTTAGTGTTTTACACTTTTAATTTTTTTAGTTAAAACTTTAGATTCTTAGAACAGCTTACTGTTGTGTAGTTGTTTCAACGAAGTCAGCTGTATCTGTTGATGTGTAGTTGAAAGAAATATCTTTCCAAAGATCTAAAGCAACTCGTAAAGGTGTACATTGATCTGCTGCTCCACGTAAAATTTTAGGACCTTCTTTTAAGTAGTCACGTCCTTCATTTCTAGCAAGAAGCATACATTCTAAAGCTACACGGTTAGCTGTTGCACCTGAAGCAATACCATCAGGGTGTCCAATTGTACCACCACCGAATTGTAATACCACATCTTCTCCAAGGTAGTGAAGTAATTGGTGCATTTGTCCACAGTGAATACCACCAGATGCTACTGGTAAAGTTTTTCTAAGAGACGCCCAATCTTGTTCGAAGAAAATACCTTGTGGTAAGTTTACACTCATGTTTGTTTGTAATAAAGTGTTGTAGAAACCTTTTACCATTAGAGGGTCACCTTCTAATTTACCTACAACTGTACCAGCGTGGATGTGGTCAACACCAGCCATACGCATCCATTTACAAATTACACGGAAGTTAATACCATGGTTCTTTTGACGAGCATAAGTTGAGTTACCTGCACGGTGTAAGTGAAGGATCATATCATTTTTACGCGCCCAAATAGACATTGTTTGAATCGCAGTGTAACCGATTACTAAGTCAATCATGATGATTACAGAACCAACTACTTTAGCAAATTCTGCACGTTCGTACATGTCTTCCATTGTAGCAGCAGTAATGTTAAGGTAAGAACCTTTAACTTCACCAGCAGCTGCAGCTGATCTGTTAACACCTTCCATAACATAAGAGAAACGTTCGCGCCAACGCATGAAAGGTTGTGAGTTGATGTTTTCGTCATCTTTTAAGAAGTCTAAACCACCTTTTAAACCTTCGAATACAACACGCCCATAGTTTTTACCTGATAAACCTAATTTTGGTTTAACAGTTGCTCCAAGTAGAGGTCTTCCGAACTTGTCTAAACGTTCACGTTCAACAACAACACCTGTAGCAGGTCCTTGGAAAGTTTTTAGATAAGCATAAGGAATACGCATATCTTCAAGACGTAAAGCTTTAACTGCTTTAAATCCAAATACGTTACCAATAATTGAAGCTGTTAAGTTTGCAAGTGATCCTTCTTCAAATAAGTCACATTCATAAGCGATGTAACCAAAGTATTGATCACTAGCACCTGGAACTGGATCTACTTTATAAGCTTTTGCTCTGTAAACATCACAAGCTGTTAATAAATCAGTCCATACTACAGTCCATGTAGCAGTTGAAGATTCACCCGCAACAGCTGCAGCAGCTTCAATTGGATCAACTCCAGGTTGAGGAGTAATACGGAATAAAGCTAACACATCAGTTTCTTTGATAGTGTAAGCTGCATCCCAGTAACCCATTTCAGCATAAGGGATTACACCTGATTCGTAACGTTCGTTTTTAATTCGTGTTCTTTCTTCTACAGATTGAAACATGTAGGACTCCTTTTTATCTAGCAGTAAATTCTCTGTTTCTCGGAAATGTTAAATGGTCCTTTCGGCAATTTAAACCCAACTTGAAAAGCAAAAGGTATATATAATTACTATAACTCTTATAAGAATTATAGTAATTATATATATTATATAAATTAGTTAAAAAATACACAACAATTTTGTTTGTTTGAAATATTTATTTGTTAAAAATTTTAGTCGTATGGAAAATAAAGTTGCTAATTTGCGTAGTGATTATTGGATATTTATAAATGGTCAAGTATATATTATTAATTATCAAGTATCTCTTTATGATCTTTTTGTATTTATCCAAAAAGAAAAATCAGCATTAATATTAGAGTATAATCAAAAAATTGTTTCACAATTGCAAGCTAAAAATATTCTTTTAAACCATTTAGATCGTATTGAATTTGTTACTATTGTTGGCGGTGGCTAAATAAATATTAAAAAAATAACATTTTTTAATTAATATTATCGTTGTCTGTATTTCTACTTTAACAACGATAATATTAAACCATTCTAAACTTTTTAGAAGTTCATTTCAGCTGCTTGAACTTTTTCAAATTGTTTTTTCTTAAGTACTAGTAATGTTTGAGTTAGCATTGTAATTATAGAGAATAGTACAAACCCATAAATTCGTGCTGGATTTTGAAGTACGATTTCTTTATCTGTTTGGCCAAATCCTCCTACGTTAGGATCACTTGTAAGTGGTTGGTCTAAACGAATAATATCATTTTTACTAACAACTAAATCAAGTCCTACAGGAATTACTTGTTCACTAATGTTACCATTAGAATCTTGAATACTTAATTTAGTACCTGTTTTTTCGTTATTCTCAATAGACGTGATTTTTCCACTAGAAGTAGCTAAATAAGTATTATTATTTGTCTTTTGTCCATTTGGATATACTTGTCCTCTACCACGATTACCGCCTACATAAATAGGGTATTTTAGGAAATGTACACGTTTGTCTGTTTCAGGGTTTGGAGCAAGAATAGGGAAGAAAATCTCTTCATTTACCTCTCCTGGTACAGGACCTACAACTAAAATATTTTCTTGTGTTGAACTATAAGGCGTTATATAAGCTTTACTTGTTTTTTCTTTTAGTTCACTAGATAACTTATCTTTTGGTGCAAGTTTAAATCCTTCAGGTAATACAACAACTGCACCAACATTTAAACCACCTTTTTTGCCATTACCTAATATTTGTTTCTGTGTTTTGTCATAAGGGATTTTAACAACAGTTTCAAAGACTTGATCAGGTAAAACAGATTGTGGTGTTTCTACTTCAACAGGTTTTGCAGCTAAATGACAGTTTGCACATACAATTCTACCATTTGCTTCACGAGGATTTGAATATGCTTGTTGAGCATAAACTGGAAAAGCATTTGCTGATTCACTAAATATAAAAAGTTGTGGAATAGCGATGAATCCTACAAGAAGAAAATCAAAAAAGCTTTTGATTTTTTTACTCAATTCCTTTTGCATAAATTTTTATAAAAATTCAAAATAAAGAAAAAATTAACAGTGTTTAAGTATATATAATCAGTTTCAAATAATTTCAACAAATAATCTTAAACTTTTCTAAAGCAAATAGAAAAGTACTACCAGTTAAATATAAAACCAGGATTGCAACAGAAAATACTAATTGAGTAATAGGATCTGTCGATGGTGTTATAACTGCAGCAATTACTGTGGACAATAATAATACGTACCTAATCCAATTAAAACAATTTTTGGAACTACAAAGGCCCAAAAAACCTAAAAGTATTTGTATTACAGGTATTTGAAAAGTGTAAATAGATCCTAAGAAAAGTAGCCAAAGAAAATTTACATAATCTTGAAAAGACCAGAGGGGTTCAAGAATATCTTTAGTATAAGAAAAGAAGAACGTTAAAGCAGCTGGAGCAATTATTTTATAAGCATACAAACTTCCTGCAAAAAATAAAATAAATGATAAAAATAGAAGGCTACCAAACGCTAATCTTTCTCTTGTTAATAAAGCAGGTACAAGATAACATAATGCATAAATAATTAAAAATGGACTTTCAATTAAAAGAGCACTTGAAACAGAGAGCTTAAAACTTAGAAAAAAATATTCATCTGGGGACGGTTGAAAAAATTTTATCCCTGTAATTGCACTTTGAAGAATTTGCGCAAGCGTTTTAGTTTGTGACAAACATAAAACTGTTAAAATAATAAGTAAAATTAGCAACTGAAAAATTCGATCTCTAAGTTCTTGATTATGCTCATTAATACCTATGTAAATTTTTGAACTATTTTGATTTTCTAATATTGAGGTTTTAAATCTAAACAGCATAAAAGGCTAAAGAATATATAAAAGTACTGTCAAAAAGACAGTACTTTTAGGTATGTAATTTTCAATCTAGTTAGAATTTGATTGAGCGAAGCTTAATGCTTGATATCTAGCAAGTGCTCTTTTTAAATTTATAGTATTTAAAAGCTTTTCATTTTGTTTGCTAGACTTTGATAAAGTTTCTATAATTTGGTCAAGTTCTTTTTTTGCTTGCTCAACATCCATTTTTAAATCTTGCAATTCTTCAACTTGACGAACAATGATTTTTAAATTGTTGTCTTTGATTTCTGCTATACCATCTAAGATAACAATAGGTACCCAATTGTTTTCTGCTTTAACTCTTAACACACCTATATCAAGAGCTGTTAGTAAACGACTATGGTTAGGTAAAATACCTAATTCTCCAGTCGTTGTAGGCAAAACAACTTCTTTAACCTTCCAATTTCCGATTGTTCGGTTAGTTGCATAAATATTTGTGGTGATTAACATAGTTTAAAATTCCTACTATTTTAATGTTTTAGCTTTTTCAACAACTTCTGAAATATCACCTACAAGATAGAAAGCTTGTTCAGGTAAAGCATCGAATTCACCTGCTATAATAGATTGGAATCCTTTAATTGTATCTCTTAGTGATACATATTTACCAGAAAGTCCTGTAAATACTTCTGCAACGAAGAACGGTTGTGATAAAAATCGTTCAACTTTTCTTGCACGTGCAACAATTAACTTGTCTGATTCAGATAATTCATCAATACCTAAAATAGCAATAATATCTTGTAATTCTTTGTATCTTTGTAAAGTTTCTTTTACTTCTTGAGCTGTATTGTAGTGTTCATCACCAACAATTAATGGTTCTAACATCGTTGATTTAGATGCTAACGGATCTACTGCAGGATAAATACCTTTAGCTGCTAAATTTCTTGAAAGCACTGTTGTTGCATCAAGATGGGCAAATACTGTTGCAGGAGCAGGGTCAGTTAAATCATCAGCAGGTACATAAACGGCTTGAATTGATGTAATTGATCCCTTTACTGTTGAAGTAATACGTTCTTGTAACATACCCATTTCCGTTGCTAATGTTGGTTGATATCCAACGGCTGAAGGTACACGACCTAATAAAGCTGATACTTCTGATCCAGCTTGTACAAATCTGAAGATGTTGTCGATGAAGAATAAAACATCTTGATTTTGAACATCACGGAAATATTCTGCCATAGTAAGTGCACTTAAAGCTACACGCATACGTGCTCCAGGTGGTTCATTCATTTGTCCATAAACCAGTGCTACTTTTGATTTAGCTAAGTCAGATGCTACTATAACACCTGATTCAATCATTTCACGATATAAATCATTTCCTTCTCTTGTTCTTTCCCCTACACCTGCAAATACTGATACACCACCATAAGCTTTTGCCACATTATTGATAAGTTCCATGATAAGAACTGTTTTTCCAACACCAGCACCACCAAATAGACCAATTTTTCCACCTTTTCTATAAGGAGCTAGTAAATCTACAACTTTAATACCAGTTGCGAAAATTTGTGGTTTTGTTTCTAATTCATAGAAAGCAGGAGCACCACGGTGTATTGGCCATTTTAAGTCAGGTGATTCAATAGCTGCTAAATTATCAATAGGTTGACCTAAAACATTAAAGATTCTACCTAAAACTTGATTACCAACTGGAACTGAAATCGGTTTTCCTGTATCTACGGCAATATAATTACGTGCTAATCCTTCAGTTGGGTTCATAGCAATTGTACGAACAGTACTACCACCAATCATCTGTTGAACTTCAGCAACTACTTGTACGTATTTTGCTAATTTAGAAGAAGCTGAATCCATAATTTCAATTGCAGTATAGATTTCTGGAATTGTTCTTCCTTTATAGCGAATATCAATAACTGGTCCAATTACTTGCGAAACTTTACCACCTACAGGCCCAAGAAATAAAAATTCTGAAGATTTACTACGCATATTTGTATTTTATAAAAAAATTTTTAGAGTTAGAAAATAAATAGGTTTTCCCGAATATTTATTTAAAAATATAATGTTTTTTAATTACTTTAACTCACGCCCAGTTGTAAGTAACCAATTTTCTGCTTCAATATAATTGTTAGGGGCTAAGCGTATTGCTTCTTTCCAATAATCAGCAGCTTTATTAAAAAGTTTTTTAGCAATTTCAGATTGTCGTTTTTCTGATGATTTTACGCCTTGATAGTGATAAATTACCGCTATATTATTATAAGCTTGTGAGAGTTTTGGATTTAATTCTAAAGACTGATGATAGTATTGTAAAGCAGTCGAATATTCGCCATTATTAGAATAAATTAATGCTATATTATAAAGAATATAGCTTCTATCAATTGGATCTTCTTCTAATTGAAGAGCCTCATAATAACTTTCAAGAGCTTGGGCATACTGACCAGCAGATTGCGCAACTAAACCTTCCTTATAATAAGTGAATGCTTCTTTTTCTTGTTGACTAGCTGGTAGTACCTTAATCAAGATATCTGCCATGATAGTAAAAGTTTTATCAAGAAAGTTGTCATTCTTTTGTGAACGATTCATAATTCTATATTTGCTGTTTTATTTTTTAGGTAAAAGTAACCTAAATTGCTTTGTGAGGAACAAAAGGGAATAGACCTAATAATCTAGCATGTTTAATAGCTTTTTTCAAACGATTTTGTTGAATCTTTGTTAATCGACTAACGCGTCTTCCCAAAATTTTTCCGTAACTTGTTGTGAATGATCTTAATAAAAGTAAATCTTTGTAATCAATTTCACGATTTAATCCTAATGGAGATAGTTTAGATTTTAGTTTTCCCATAATATTTATTTAGTTTCTTTATGAATAGTGTGAGAGTTACAGTGCGGGCAAAATTTCTTTCGCTCTAACCTTGCGGGAGTATTACGTCTGTTTTTTGTTGTAGTGTAACGTGAAACACCTTCTGATCTTTTACTAGTATTTGTACGACAAGTTGTACATTCAAGATGAATAATAATTCGGCTACCTTTTTGTTTTGCCATTTTGTATATTTTATATTTTTTTATTATAGAATGCTATATACTTAATTATAAGAAATTTTTGATGTTAAGCTAGTGAAAAACTATCTTAAAGTTTCTTTTTATTTAATAAAATTTACTAGCTGAATTTGTTTAAAACACTTATAATCTAAAAATAAAGATAAATAAATACTATGGCCAATATTAAATCTGCAAAGAAAAAGGTTCGTGTTACAAAGAGAAATTTAAAATTAAATAGATTTTATAAATCAACAGTTAAAACTTTGTTAAAAAAGTATCGACTTGCTATTAAAACATTTGAAAAAACTAAGGATACTGAAACTCAAGAAGTTTTAAAATCATTGGTGTCAAAACTTTATAGTCGTATTGATAAAGCCGCAAAGAAAAAAGTTTTTCACTTAAGAAAAGCGGCAAGACAAAAATCACGCATTAGTAAACTATTTAAAAAAGTTAATGCACTTTAATATTAAATCTATAAGGTTATTTTTAAATAACCTTATAGAAATTTTTTGAATTAAATAATTAAGGAGTCCACCAAAATTAATGCGAAAAGTATTTATTGCTAATATTCCCGACTTAATCGAAATTCAAAAGAGTAGCTTTTGTTGGTTTCTTCAAGACGGTTTAAATGAAGAATTGAAACAACTTTCTAATTTAGGCGACTTAATGGATACAACTGAAGTTAGATTTTTCAATAATGAATTTTATTTTCATGCTCCTTCAAGAATACCTTATGAAACTAGAAGAGATAAATTAACGTATTCTATCCGTTTATACATGCCAATCGAAGTGGAAGATAAACGTACAAATACTATACAATGGCATACTTTATGTTTGTGTGAACTACCACTTTTAACTGATCGAGGTACTTTCGTTATAAATGGTTGTGAAAGGGTTATTCTTGGACAAATTGTTCGTAGTCCTGGTATCTATTATAAAGTTGATTCGATTAATAGTAATATTTCAACTATAGGAGCAACCTTAATTTCAAATCGTGGTTCATGGCTTTATTTTGAATATGATCGTGAAAAATTAATTTGGATAAAAACAGATCGTATTGAAAAAATCCCAATTTCTATTGTTCTAGAAGATATAGGTAATCAAGCAGAAACAATTTTTTCCCATTTAGAAAATTGCCATTACTTTGATTATATACTGGCACATGCAAAAAAAATTTATAGTAAAGGTTCTGATTTTCCTTATGAAGAATACATTTCACGATGGGAATTATTAAAAAGTGAAATTTTCGACAATCGATACTATAGCTTAGGCAGAGTTGGACGATTTAAAATTAATAAAAAGTTAGGTATTAATCTCTCTGATAAAATTCAGACCATAACTTTACATGATATTGTTGAAATAGTCGATTATTTAATTGGGTTGAGGGTTTTAATAGGAAGCACAGATGACATAGATAGTTTAGAAAATAGACGAATTAGATCAGTGGGTGAGCTATTACAAGTCCAATTTTCTCAAGCATTCTCAAGATTTGGTGCTTTTCTAGAGGAAAAGAAGGATATGATGAATAGCTTAGATTTAAGTGTTTTAATAAATCCTTTTCCAATTCAATCAGTCGTTGACGAATTTTTTGCTACAAATCCACTTTCCCAGTATTTAGACCAAATTAATCCTTTAGCTGAATTGATACATAAAAGACGAGTGACTGTTCTTGGTCCGGGTGGGATACCATTTGAAAAAGCTAGTTTGGCTATACGCGATATTCATCCAAGTTATTATGGACGATTATGTCCTATAGATACACCAGAAGGTGAAAAAGCAGGTTTAGTGGCTTCTTTAGCAACATTTACACAAAGTGATGAGCAAGGATTTCTCAAAACACCTTTTTTCTCAATAAGAAAAGGAAAAATTATTGGTTTTGACTATTTAAACGTTGGTCAAGAAGACGGTAAAACTATAGCAATGGGTGATAGTTTAGTTAGTGGTAAAGGTTTTCTGTTAACCAAACGCATAGGTGTAAAAGAAAATGAAGAGTTTCGGATTACTTCACCTTCTGAAATTGATTATCTATCAGTTTCCCCTTTTCAACTTTTTTCACCTGCTGTTGGTTTAATACCTTTTTTTGAGCATGACGATGCCAATCGTACATTAATGGGTGCTCATATGCAACGTCAAGCTGTTCCTTTGTTACAACCACAAAAACCAATTGTTGGAACTGGTATAGAATCCCATTTGGCTATCGAATCTGGATCACTAGTCTTAAGTTATAGTAATGGTACAGTAAGGTTTGTCTCATCAAATTCGATTTGGATACGTGATAAACAAGGAAAAACTATTGTTTATAAATTAGAAAAATTTCAATCATCAAACCAATCCACTATTATGAGTCAAAAACCCATTGTATGGGTAGGTGAGCAAGTCGAAAATGGAAGTATTATAGCTGATGGTCCTAGTACAGATGAAGGTGAATTAGCTTTAGGTAAAAATGTAACAGTAGCTTATATGCCGTGGGCAGGTTACAATTATGAGGACGCGATTGTAGTAAGTGAACGTTTAGTCTATGAAAACATTTTTACTTCAATCCATATAGAAAAATTAGAAATTGAAATTGAAGATAATGATAAAGGACCAGATTATATTACTCGAGATCTACCAGAAAGTAGCGCAGAAAAATATCGTTTAAGAAATTTAGACGAAAATGGTTTAGTATACATTGGATCTTACGTACAAACAGGTGATGCGGTTTTAGGTAAACTATCACCCAAGCGACGCGAAAATACCTATGGTAGACTGTTAGAAGAACTTTTTGGAGATGCTACTTCAGTTTCAGATACGTCATTGCGGGTACCATTAGGAATGGTGGGAAGAGTTTTAGATGTTCGTGTACTTGATCGTGAAACAGCACTTGATATGCCACCAAAAGTATTATACATAATACAAGTTTTTGTTGCTAATATTCGTCGGATGCAAGTTGGTGATAAAATGGCTGGCCGTCATGGTAATAAAGGTGTAATTTCAAATATTGCTCCCTTAGCAGATTTACCTTTTTTACCAGATGGAACATTAGTAGATATAATATTAAATCCTTTAGGTGTTCCGTCAAGAATGAATGTTGGACAACTATTTGAATGCTTACTAGGTTGGGCGGGTGAAAAATTAGAAAAGCGTTTTAAAGTTTTTCCGTTTGATGAAATATATGACATTGAAGCATCAAGAACATTAGTTTATCAAAAACTTAAAGAAGTAAAAACTAATGTATCAGAGGATCAAAAACTTTTAAATAATGTTTCACCTGGTAAAGTAATTTTAAGAGATGGTAGAACAGGTTTACCATTTGATAACCCAATTACTATAGGTAAACCTTACATGCTAAAATTAATTCATCTTGTTGATGATAAAATTCATGCGAGGTCAATTGGCCCTTATTCGGTTATTACACAACAACCTCTTGGTGGTCGATCAAGAGAAGGTGGACAAAGATTTGGTGAAATGGAAGTTTGGGCACTTGAAGCATATGGTACAGCTCATACCTTACAAGAGTTGCTAACTTTAAAATCTGATGATATACCAGGTCGATTAAAAGCCTATAAAGCAATAGTTAGTCATAATCAAATGCCATCACCTGGAATACCAGAATCTTTTCGAGTATTACTTCGCGAATTAAGATCATTAGCAGTTGATATACATGCATTAAGATTTATGGCATTTTCGTCAGGAAAACTTGAACCAAACCTTAAACCAGTTAAGTTTTAAAATATAAATAGAATCAAACTATGGTTTCTCAAAAAAATAACTTCTATAAAAAACATTTAAAAAGAAAAAATTTAAAAGAAATAAGACCTACTACTACACAACCCAATCGAAATAGATTTGAAATGGTAGGGGTTAAACTAGCTTCACCTAGAAAAATTCGTGAATGGAGTGAAAGAAAATTACCTAATGGGGAAATTGTAGGTGAAATAAGAAAACCAGACACAATGAACTATCGAACAGGCCGACCTGAGCCTGATGGTTTGCTTTGTGAAAAAATTTTTGGCCCATTAAAAAGTTGGGAATGTGCTTGTGGACAATATAAATTTAGACCAAAAACAAAACCTTTTTATTGTTTAAATTGTGGTGTAGAAGTAACTGAAAGTCATGTTCGACGTCATCGAATGGGATATGTAACCCTAAACTATCCTATTACACATACATGGTATTTAAAAGGTTCACCAAGCTATTTAAGTATTATTTTAGGCCAATCATTAAAAGATTTAGAAACGATCGTTTATTTAGTTGAAGAAGAGAAAACGTTAGAAGAACTAGAAAATGAAGCAAGAGAATCTGTTAAGCGTTTATTAGGAACTACATCACAATCTGAAGATTTAAATGATTTACTGAAAGAAGATGATAAATTAAAAAATTGGTTAGTAAAATGGTACGATAATACCAAAATAGCAAAAATAGATTTCAATTTTGAAGAAGATAAAGTCGAAACATTTAAATTGCCAGAAACAAATAACGATTTTAACGAAGTTTCTTTTGATGAAGCAAAAAAAATAAAAAAAATAATAAAATCGAAAAGGACAACGACAACATATCAAGAATGGATAGACGATGAAGTAAATGCTCTATTGTTAGCGGATCACGGCTCTAAACGTATCTTAAATATGTTAGAGTCATTAAATCTTGATGATGAAATCAAATTTTTACGTGAATCTATATCCAATTCTTCATTAAGTAAAAGAGATAGATTATTAAAACGACTTCGTCTACTTGAAACTTTTTCAGCAACAAAAACTGATCCTTGTTGGATGGTTCTAACTGTATTGCCGGTACTACCACCTGCTTTAAGACCAGTGTTTGAATTACCAAATGGAACTTATATGAGTTCAGAATTTAATGAGCACTATCGCAGAATAGTAATGAGAAATAACCGATTAATTAGATTTTGTGAGCAAATCGTACCTGATTTTGTTGTTATTAATGAAAAAATACTAATCCAAGATGCAATAGATGATTTAATTGATAATGGTAGTCGATTTGGCAGGGAGTCTTATGGTCCAAGAAATAAACCTCTTCGATGTTTAAATGATTTAATAGCTGGTAAAGAAGGTCGATTTCGTCAAAATTTATTAGGTAAAAGAGTTGATTACTCTGGTCGATCGGTTATTGTTGTAGGTCCTACATTAATGTTAGATCAATGTGCATTACCATATGAAATGGCTTTAAACTTATTCGGGCCTTATTTAATCTACAAAATACGAGAAATTATTCCTCGCGCTAGAGAACTGGATACAAGTGATTTAACATCAGCTCTACAACGTAATTACCCTATAGTTTGGACACTTTTAACTATTTTAGTATCGGTTTCGTTAGTTTTATTAAATCGTGCACCAACATTACATCGTTTAGGTATTCAAGCTTTTCGTCCAATATTAACAACTGGAAGAGCAATTCAATTACATCCATTAGTATGTCCAGGATTTAATGCGGATTTTGATGGTGACCAAATGGGTGTTCATTTACCTTTAACAAGAAAAACGCAATTTGAAGCATATAGAATGCTTTCTTCAAATAATTTATTATCACCAGCAACGGGTAGACCTATATTAACACCGAGTCAAGATATTGTTTTAGGATGGTATTATATAACTACCAGAACAGTTCCTAACATTAAAGGGTCAAATAGATACTTCACAACTTTTGGTGAAATTTCTGAAGCATTTGAACATGGAACTATTTCTTTACATTCTTCGATTTGGCTTAAATATACTGGTAAATTAACTGGTATAACACTTAAAAAAGAAAATTTCATAAGAAGAGAAAAACTGGCTGATGGTTGTGTTCTCGAAATTTTTAATAATATTCAAATAAAACGAGATTTTCAACAAAAAATAGTTTCAGCATATGTTCGAACTACCGCTGGACGAATTTTAATAAATGAACTTTTAGCTACTGCTATATTTGCACGACCTATAGGTATAAATTAATCTAAATTTTAAAAAATTATAAACGATTACAAGTCAAAAAAATATACAATTTAAATATAAGATGGAAACTTTAAAGTTTAATTCAGAAAAGTCTTTTAATACACGAAGTTTTGTTTTCTTTAACCAAGTAATTACTAAAAAAGATTTAGAAGAACTACTTTCTTGGATGTTTAGAAATTATGGAATAAGGAAGACCTGTATGTTAGCGGAGTTATTAAAAGAAGCAGGTTTTAGTTATGCTACACAAGGTGGTTTGTCAATAAGTTTAGAAGATTTGAAAGTACCTAGATCTAAAACTCCTTTAGTTAGTTCAACCAATAAAGAATTAGAAAAAGGTGAAACATTGTATAATCGTGGTGAATTAACAAGTTCTGAGTGGTTTCAAAAACAAGTAATGGCATGGAATATTACGAGTGAATTATTAAAAAATGAAATAGTAGAATTCTTTGAATTAACTGATCCTTTAAATCCACTTTACATGATGACATTTTCTGGTGCACGAGGAAACTTATCACAAGTAAGACAGCTTATAGGTATGCGTGGTTTGATGTCTGACCAAAAAGGTGAAATGATAGGTTCAGCAATTCAGAAAAATTTTCGTGAGGGATTAACGGTAATCGATTTCCTTATTTCATCTTATGGAGCTAGAAAAGGTTTAGTAGATACAGCTATACGAACAGCAGATTCTGGCTATATGACAAGACGTTTAATTGATATTGCTCAAGATGTTGTTATTCGACAATTTGATTGCCAAGCGAAAAATGGTGTTTTAATTCTTGAAACGAATCCTTTACTAAAACCTATTTTAAAATCTTCTTTTGAGGATAAATTATTAGGAAGAGTTATAGCGAAACCAGTTTTAAACCCTTCTAGTAAAGAATTAATTGGACATCGAGGACAGCAGATAGATTTTGATTTCTTAAAAAAATTAAAAAAATCTGGAGTGAAAATAGTAAGCGTAAGATCGCCTTTAACTTGTCAATCTTATCGTTCAGTATGTCAAACGTGCTTTGGTTGGGATTTAACGCAACATCGTTTAATTGAAATTGGGGAAGCTATAGGTATAATTGCAGCGCAATCAATTGGTGAACCCGGTACTCAACTTACCATGCGTACTTTTCATACAGGTGGTGTTTTTAGCAGAGAGTTAAGTCAACAAATTCGAAGCAAATTTTCTGGACAAGTAATATTTGCTGAAAATATGAATACTAATTTTATACGTACAAATCAAGGTGATTACGCGCAAGTAATAATAAATACATCTTTTTTTGATATTCGTACTTATAAAAATGAGATTATTAGAATAAAGGTTGAACGTGATGATTTAATAATGATAAAAGATGGAGAATTTATCAAAAAAGGTCAACCTATTGTTCAATCGGCATCACAACTAGAAGAATCTGATACAGAAGTACAAAAAACCCTAAGTACCAAATTTCCTGGTGAGATATATTACCAACCGAAACAAAGTTATAACTTTTTTGAATATAACATGGTAATTTGGGTACTTGCTGGTAAATTAGTTACTCTTCCTTTTGAGTCTAAACAATTCTTAAAACAAATACACAATTCTAACTATACGCTTTCTAAAACAAAGTTAGTGATTAAATCTAATCCTTATACAGAAACCATTAGAGTTCTAAATAAAAATAATTTAGGTCTAATTCACCAATTTTCTAAATTTAAAAATCTTGAAATTTTAATTGTTAAAAATAATAAATTGAAAAACTCATCGAATTATATATTAACTTTAAATGATTCGAAAGTTTTACAATTCAGAAATGATATAACGCCTAATAATTTTTATACTTCAACCGATTATCTAGCTCGGTCTCTCAACAAAAATTATGAGATTAAAACCGGTGGTAATTTATATAATTTAAGCTTTAATAAACTTTTAAACTTTAATCCACGTAATAAATTTACAAAATGGATGGAGCTTAACAAAGGTGGATCTGTTCTTTGGTTACCTGAAGAAACTTACAATTATTTTGGGAATCATTTTTTAAGTAACATTAAAAATGGATATTTTATACAGAAAAAAAAACTAATTTTTTCGAATAAGGTTTCACCCATAAGTGGAATTTTAAAGCAACAAAAGCAAACGAAGAAGATAAATAGCTTAGTAATTTCTTCTGGGGTTATAATTTGTTTTGATAAAGCATCAATTTGTTTAACAACTTTTTACAAAAAATTAAACCAACAAGTTTTCTTCCCTGGTGAAGTTTTAATAGGCCAAATCATTATAAAAAAACTTGTTTATTCGGAAGTTATAGAAACAAAAGATAAAATCCAAGTCGTTCTTCGACCTATAACTTTATACAATATAACTAAACCGAATTTGTATCATCCTATTACGCATAATAGTTCTATAATTAATGACGGAATTTTAGTTAAAGTAAAAAAATATTTGACGCTAAAATTTAACGAAAAGCGTTGGCCAAAAAAAAACTTATGTACGAATTTAGTTGAAACAGGTTATTTTGTTAGTTTTTTTAATAATTTAATAAAATCTCAAGAAAATCTTACCGGTTATTTTGTTAAAAATAATCTTAATAAATGGTCGCTTGAATTTGGCCGATTACAAAAACTAAACAACTACAACATAAATCCTAGACGTTTGAAATTTCAAAAGACTGCAAATGTATCTTTAGTTCAACCACATCAAATATTAGAACCTTATAGTATTATTGGTAATCTTGAAGTTCAAGGAGAAATAAAAGAGAATATTTTAAACGTAAAATCAAAATATTCTAAACGATATCAATCACAAGAACTAATGATTGTTTCAACTGAGCACGTTAGAAAATTATATTTTGAGGAAAAAACTAGTGGTTTTGAAAATAGGAATTTTCTTTATGCAGGTGATCTTTTAACAAACAACTTGGTTTTAACGGTTGGCGGACAAGTATTAAATAATAATGGAACAACCCTAATTTTTAGAATTGGTAAACCTTATCTTTTTACGGAAGGAGCAAAAGTTTATAAAAATCATCAAGATTTCGCTCCTGAAAATACAGTTTTAGGCTTTGTTACTTATCGAATTTTTAAAACACAAGATATTATTCAAGGTTTACCTAAAGTAGAAGAGATTTTAGAAGCACGAAGTTCTTCTGACAAAGCTTTTATTGCAGATAAATCCGGTTTAATAACAAAAATAGTTTCACATCCAAGAAGCCGTAGTAGTCAGATTGAAATTCTTTCTAATCTAAAACAATATAGGACAATTCGTGAAGTACCATATATTATTGAAGAAATTGATAAAGAAAGTTTAGAAGTAGAACCTTACCAATATATAAATTTAACAGATAAATTTCATAAAGGATTAATTGATCCACAACAACTTTTAGAAATCTATTTTGAATATTTTCGACAAAGAGATTCGCATCAAAAAGCTACATTAAGAAGCCTTTATCGGTTAGCAGCAATGTTTATAAAATCAATTCAAGGGGTATATTTGAATCAAGGTATTAAAATAGTTGATCGACATTTAGAAGTAATTGTGCGTCAAATGATATTAAAAGCCAAAATTGAATATCCAGGTAATACGCCACTTGTATCAGGAGAATATTTAGATGTTCAACAATTAGTAACTTTGAACAAAATGCTGTATAGCAAACGTAAAAGCTTAGTATTTTATAAACCTGCATTGCTAGGTTTAACAAAAGCAGCGTTAACGACTGAAAGCTTCATATCTGCAGCAAGTTTTCAAGAAACTATTCGAATTTTAACTCAAGCTGCCATTGAAGGAAAAATTGATTGGTTACGAGGCTTGAAAGAAAAAGTTATTGTAGGAGGTTTAATTCCTTGTGGTACAGGAGTATTAACTTTTTTAGATGAGTGGATTACAAAACATATTTTCTTATACGGAAGAAGCACTATTTCAGGTAAGACAAGACGAAAATTTTTAAGAAAAAGATTAGAAAATCAGAATTACTTTTTTCAACAGAAAAAAATGATTGCTAAAACTGAAAAAATAATAGAAAACAAAATGTATTTAAAAAATAACCTAAAAAAATAATAATAAATATTATATTGAAAATATTTTTAATGAAAATCATCACCGTTTAGATAAATTATGTATAATTTATTTATTATCTAGGTTAAGATTTTCTATATTTTAATCTCAAACTAGTTTATAAATAAAAATAAATAATAATCTAAAGATATTTTTACGAATATGGCAGAAATAATAGGCCAAACAATTAATCAAAAATTAGCTCGATTCTTTAAAGTTGGACTTCATTATGGTCATAAGAAAAAAGAATGGAATCCTAAAATGGTACCATTTTTATTTTATTCTTTCCCAGAAGTCGATAGAGAAAATCACTTTATTAATCTTTATGAAACTCAAAAATATTTAAATAAAGCTTGCAGATACTTACGTGCTGCAGCTCTAAAAAAGAAAGTAATCCTTTTTGTTGGAACAAAAAGGAGACTAGCAAATACAATACAACAAGAAGCAATGCGCTGTGGTGCTTTCTATGTAAACTATAGATGGCTAGGTGGAATGCTTACAAATTGGAAAACAATACAAAAAAGGATTCGACGTTTGAAAGTTTTAGAAACTCTTCAAGCATATGAAATTTTAAATTATTATCCAAAAAAAGAATCTGCAAAGTTAAAACGTGAATTAGAAAAATTAAATAATTATTTAATTGGAATCAAAAATATGCCTTATCTTCCCGATGTGGTTATCTTAATTGATCAAGAACATGAATTAACAGCAATTAAAGAATGTAAGACACTAAATATTCCTATAATTTCCATTATTGATAGCAACTCTAATCCAGATTTAGTGGATTTAGGAATTCCTGGAAATGATGACTCTGTGAAGGCTATAAGATATATTTTACATAGACTTGCAAGAGCAATAGCAGGTTCATCTGAATCAAGTAAAATTTCCTCAAAACTAATAACTAGTTAATTAAGAATCTCTTATATTTATAGCCTAAATTTTTAAATAGTCTATGAATAATTAGAATATCTTATAATATTTATGAGATAGAAAGTCGCTCATTTGGATTAAAATTGTAATTATTATGGCAAACTTATCGGCTTTGCTTGTAGCTGATCTTGATGTCGGCAAGCATTTTTATTGGGAAATTTTTGGTTATAGTCTTCATGGACAAGTATTTATGGTAAGCTGGCTTGTTATTGCATTAATTTTAATAGCTTCTATTTTAGCTACACTTAATGTAAATCAAGTTCCAAGAAACGGTTGGCAGAACGTAATGGAAATTGTAGTTGAATACGTTCAAGGCATTGCTAAAAACCAAATGGGGTCAAATTTTGCCGAATGGGTACCTTTCGTAGGTACACTATTTCTTTTTATATTGATTTCAAACTGGTTAGGTGCCTTAGTACCTTGGAAATTAATTCATCTACCAGAAGGTGAATTAGCAGCACCAACAAATGATATAAATACTACTATATCATTAGCATTAGCAACTTCAATCACATATTTTTATGCAGGTTTAAAGAAAAAAGGATTTTCTTATTTTAAGAAATACTTCCAACCAACACCTGTATTATTACCGATAAATGTCTTAGAGGATTTTACTAAACCTTTATCTTTAAGTTTCCGATTATTTGGAAATATTTTAGCAGATGAATTAACAGTAACTGTATTAACTTTACTAGTTCCTATTTTAATTCCTCTTCCTATCATGATATTAGGCTTATTTGCTAGTTCAATCCAAGCTTTAATTTTTGCAACTTTAGCTGCAGCCTATATAGGTGAATCAGTTGAAGGTCATCATTAATAACTTAAAAAGTACATTTAAAAATTTAAGAAAGCTGTCAATTTTTTTTTCAAAAAAAATCAAAAGGAAGTATTATGGCAGATTCAATCGTATCAGCAGCATCAGTTATCGCTGCAGGAATAGCTGTAGGTTTAGCAGCAATCGGTCCTGGAATTGGTCAAGGAAATGCAGCTGGACAAGCAGTTGAAGGTATCGCACGTCAACCAGAAGCTGAAGATAAAATCAGAGGTACATTACTTCTAAGTTTAGCGTTTATGGAAGCCTTAACTATCTATGGGCTAGTAGTTGCACTTTCATTAATTTTCGCAAACCCTTTTAGCTCTTAGTTTAAGCCCAACGTGGGCCTTAACAAGATGATCAGATGATCATCTTAGAAATGGCCCCGATTTACTTTAAATATAATAGAGTTTAGGGATATGTTTACATCAATACCTTCGATTTATGTTGGTCTAGAAAAAACTGGTGGTTTATTCGATATCGATGGAACTTTACCAGTTTTATTAATACAATTTTTTTTACTAGTTCAGGTTTTATCTTTAGTTTTGTTTAATCCTATTCAAAAAGTTTTAAAACAAAGAGAAGAAGAAATCGAGAATAATTTAAAGAATGCAAGAATTACTTTAGAAGAAGTAGACAAATTACAGCAAAAGATTCGAAAGATTTTACAATCTGTTCGTGATCGTCATACAATTCGAGCAAAAGAGATCGAATCAAAAAGACAAACAGCACTTATTAAATCAAAAAAATATTTAGATACAAAATTAAGACAAACTCGTGATAACATGGTTAGTACTTATAGTACTAAAGCTAAACAAGCTGGTGATTTAATACCAGGTGTAGTCCAAGAAATCAATAGATATCTACGAGTTAGACCTCCAATTAATCGGTTATAAAGATTATAAAGTAGATATTTTCGAAAACAAAGGACCTCGTATATGAGTAGTGAAGCTGGGTTTGGAATAAATACAGATATTTTAGAAACTAACCTAATTAATATTGTTCTTTTAATAGGACTATTAATTTTTGCATTTGCTGATTCTGTTAAAACAAGTTTAAAAACACGTCAAGAAAAAATTTCTGACAATTTAGATAATGCTGCTAATCGATTAATTCTAGCTAATTTCCGATACAAAGAAGCAGTAGAATCTTTAGAAAAAATACGTACTAAAGCTATAGATTTACAAAGAGAAAAAATTTCTGAACTTAGACAAACGAAAGATGCTAATTTTTCTCAATTCCAACCTTACATCTTAGATGAGGTTAAAGCTCTAAAAGCCTTAGTTTTAGGTCAATATAGATCGTTCGATAGACAACTAATAAACAAGCTTTTCCGTTCATATCAACAACATGAAAGCAAAGCGTATAAGAAATTGCTTTCAAATACCACAAGGCAAGCCCGTTGGTAATAAAATATATAACTATCGTTCAATAGTATGGGATGTGTTGACAAGATTCAGTTAACCCAAAAATTGATTCAAAATTTTGTTAGAGCTTTCTTAGTAGTTCCAAATGCATATGATATGTATCATATTGGTGTTTGGTTCCGTACATTATCATACTATACAGCTCAAACATTTCCAAGTGTAGCCTCAATACCTAAACAGGCTAGATCTGGATTAAACAATAATTTATTGAAACAATCATTTAAGAATAATATTCGTTATAAAGTTTCAACTCGTCGAAAAGATGGAGAAGATTTTATTATATGGCGATTATTACTGCCTACTTGGAAATCATCATTTAATAACGAGTTTGGAATTGTATTAGGTAAATGGTTTTTTGAAAACTTTCGGAATAGAATAGTTTCTTCACTTAGCTCTATTTTACCATCTCTTTTTGATAAACTTTGTCGAATGCATCGAATTCGTATAATTGATGAAATTTGTACAATTGATGATTGGAAATCAAGATTTAATGGTACAAAACTAATGGATAAACTTTCAGATGTATTAGATTTTACAGATGAAAATCCTAATAAATTAAATCCATCTGATCACGCTTTCCTTATAAAGAAACAAGTAACAAGCAAAAACATAATTCGTGGCTATACTTGTAGAGTTGATTCTGTTGTATTTAATTTTACAACTAACAGATTATTAAGTTCAGAGTTAATTCAACACTTTAACGATTAAGAAGTATCTAAAATATAGATATTTTTTTAGGGTTTCTATGAATTTAGGATAATTAATAAAATTGATAAATTAAATTAATCAAATGAGTAACGTTTTTTACGATCAACTGGACGAACTAGCTACACGATTTTCAGTTCAAGATAATTTTGTTAAAGAAACAGGAACAGTTATCCAAGTAGGTGATGGTATCGCTCAAGTTTATGGTTTAAACTTTGTGGTTGTTGGTGAAATTTTAAACTTCAAAGTTCCATCTGCTGAAGGTGAAATTATTGGTATAGCCCTAAACTTAGAAGAGCTTTATACAGGTGTGGTGATTGTAAATAACTCCACTAGCATTAAAGAAGGAACAGTTGTTGAACGTACAGGTAGAGTTGCAACAGTACCAATTGGATCAGACATGTTAGGAAGAATATTAGATCCTCTTATAAGTCCTTTAGATGGTAAAGGTCCAATTACTATTGAAACATCAAGAGTATTAGAACCTACAGTTCCTGGTATTGTTGAAAGACAATCAGTATGTGAGCCTTTACAAACGGGTATCGTTGCTATTGATTCAATTATTCCAATCGGTAGAGGACAACGTGAGCTTATTATTGGTGATAGACAAACTGGTAAAACAACAATTGCTTTAGATACAATCATTAACCAATCTACAGAGGATGTTGTTTGTGTATATGTTGCAATTGGCCAAAAAGCTTCTTCGGTGGCTTCAGCAGTACGTGTATTAAGTGAAAAAGGGGCTTTAAAATACACGGTAGTAGTTGCTGCTAATGCAGATGCTCCAGCACCAATGCAATATATTGCTCCTTATGTAGGTGCAAGTATAGCTGAATACTATATGTATACAGGTCGCCATACATTAGTAATTTATGATGATTTAACAAAACAAGCTCAAGCTTACCGTCAAATGTCTCTTTTATTACGTCGACCTCCTGGACGTGAAGCATATCCTGGTGATGTATTCTATTTACACTCTAGACTATTAGAACGTGCAGCAAAATTAAATGATGTTTTCGGTGGTGGTAGTATGACAGCATTACCAATTATTGAAACACAAGCTGGTGACGTATCAGCATACATTCCGACAAACGTAATCTCAATTACTGATGGTCAAATTTTCCTTTCAGAAGATCTTTTCAATTCAGGTATTAGACCAGCAATTAATGTAGGTATTTCAGTGTCACGTGTAGGTTCTGCGGCTCAAATTAAAGCTATGAAACAAGTTGCTGGTACATTAAAGCTTGAATTAGCACAATTTGATGAATTACAAGCATTCTCACAATTTGCTTCTGATCTTGATCCAGCAACTCAACGTCAATTAGCTAGAGGTGAACGCTTACGTGAGATTTTAAAACAACCTCAATATAGTCCATTACGTGTTGAAGATCAAGTTGCTTTAATCTATACTGGAACAAAAGGTTATTTAGATCAATTATCTATCTCAAAAATAAAACCTTTCCTTGCAAGTTTTAGAGAAAAATTACGTGCGAGACCAGAATATGCGAAAGCTATAATTGAAGAAAAGAAATTAACTCCTGAATTAGAAAATATACTAAAAGAAGTTATTTCACAAACACAAGCTGAATTTGTAGAAGCTTAGATTAATTTACTAATCAAACTAAAAAATCATTTATTTATACCCCCAAGGGAATTCGAATCCCTGTTACCTCCGTGAAAGGGAGATGTCCTAGGCCACTAGACGATGGGGGCGTTGATTACAAGACAGTAGTAATTTTCTTATAATCGACAAAAAATGTCAAGAGTTAATAAAATAATATTTACTTTTGCAATTAAATAAATATTTGTCAGGTGGATGTATTTAGCCATATTTTATTAAATGTTATAGTCATTTATGAATCTACAAGTTGTAAGCCAGTTAATCGCGTTAACGCTAATCATATTATCTGGACCTATCGTAGTAGGTGTTTTAGCTTTTAAAAAAGCTAGTTATCTTTAAATGGTTAGTTAAAACTAATAGTAAAGTTCTTTTCATTATTTGTAAGAAAATAACTATAAACAATTTGTCTGGGATAAAAACCCAGACAAATTAGAATGAACATTCTATAATAAAAAAATATAAATTTTATTTTTTATTTTATTAAAATAAAGCGAGTAACGCGATTTGAACGCGCGACATCAACCTTGGCAAGGTTGCGCTCTACCCCTGAGCTATACTCGCATATCGTTTTTTACTCATTAAACATTATTTTTTAATGAGTAAAAACGAAAACATTAGTTTGTTGCTCTTTTAAATTGTTGTAAGGCAACTCGACCAATATTATAAACTACCCATAATGCTGCACCAAGAACTGGTATAAATACAACAAGGATTCGTCCGTCCATGTAGCTTTTTCCTTTATAAATATAATATAAATATTAACCATCCTACCTAAAGGAGTTAATAATTCTCAATATGAATTATTAAACTTATACCTAACACCACTTATAAGTATACAGCTATTTTTTCTTACTAGGTGAGTTGCCTGGGGCTCGAACCCAGAACTTTTCGGTTAAAAGCCGAGTACTCTACCATTGAGTTAGCAACCCAAACCCCACTATATTGTGGGATTATAAAGATCTCTTTTAACAAAAAAATAAATTAGTGTCAAGTGTTAAAAGGATTGATTTAAAAACGCATCTTCGTCTGAAGGATTCTGATGATTATCGATTTCATTAAGTTTTAAATTATCTAATTGTTCTTCAGTTTTAACTTTTTCACTGTTGTCAGCTTCGGTTTTGATTAACCATTCAAGTTCATGCAAAACCTCTTCCAAACTTTGTGGATTTTCCATAGAAGGAATAAAACGATGAACGAAATCTTTTTGGTTTTTTAAGACCCATTTATCATCATCTGGAAGGCCGGAATAAAATCGTTGATAATGATCAATTGCTGCTCGTAATCTAGTTTCTTGCTCATTAATTCGTGCTGCACCATAATAATCATTCATACGTAACATTTCATCTTTTTCTTCTTGCATAGCCGCTAATCTTTCATAAAAAGGCCCAATACCTGGAGGATGTTTAACAGCTTTCATAGCAACTAAAGTACATGCTTCGTCAATAACGTCAATAGCCTTATCAGGTAAGAATCTATCTGCAATATATCTTTCTGATAGTTCTACTGCTTCAACTAATGCTTCATTAGATATTACAACACCATGGAATGATTCGAAAGATTTTCTTACTCTTGATAGTATTCTAAGTGTTGAAGCTGGACTTGGTGGTTCAAGAAGAATTGGTTGAAATCTTCTTTCTAAAGCTGGATCACGTTCAATATACTTTTTATACTCATCTGTTGTTGTTGCACCAATACATCTAAATTTACCACGAGATAAAACAGGTTTTAACATATTAGCTGCATCCATTGTCCCCTCTGCAGATCCGGCTCCAATTAACGTATGTATTTCATCAATAAAAAGTATTGTGTCCGGAACATCTTGCGCATGTTCAATTAATAATTGTAATCTTTCTTCAAATTCACCACGATAACGTGTACCTGCAACTAATGCACCCAAATCAACAGTTACTACACTAGCATCAAGTAATTGACGAGGTACTTCTTGATTAGCTATTTTTTGGGCTAATCCTTCTACTAGAGCGGTTTTACCCACACCAGGCTCACCTATAATCACTGGGTTATTTTTCGTACGTCTACAAAGTACTCGTATCATACGATCTAATTCTCTTTCTCGGCCAATTAAGGGATCAAGTAACCCTAACTCGGCTGACATCGTAAGATCTCTTGTAAATCGGTTTAATTCATATAATTCATCTTCATCTAACTCAAAGTAGACTCTATAGTTCATCTTTTCCTCACTTTAAAATTTTAGGATAATTTAAACTTTTTTAGTTAAGTTGTAATAGCTTATAAAAAAATTTATGGAAATATTAAAATATATATATATATATGATAACATATAGCAAAAATTAATTCAAAAAATCAATCTAAGAGTTAATAAGTTTTATTTTATTTAGATTGATTTTTTCAATTAAGGAACTGCCACTTACAGTTGACGAAAGCCAGTCGTAGCCTTTTCTATCAACAATTAATCCCAAATCATAATAGCCATTACAAACAATTCGACCTTGCTTCATTATTTGAATATGATCTGGCCTTATATATTCTAATAACCTTCTATAATGAGTAATTAAAATTAAGCTTTTTGAAGATTGCAAAAATTTATTCGTAAATAAGCTATCTAATTGGTATATTAATATAGTTTTTGATAAAGTTTTTAAAGCATCAACATCTAATCCAGAATCAATTTCATCTAAAATTGCTAAATCTCCATCTACTATAGCCATTTGTAAAATCTCATTTTTCTTTTTTTCACCACCAGAAAAACCTTGATTTAAAGGACGCGGTAGGAAACCTGGATCCATATCTAAAATTTTTACAAAATTTAATAGTCGATTAGCAAATCTAAAACTAGCATTTAATAGTTCTTGTTTTTTTTTGTATCTAGAATGATATGCTAAACGTAAAAAGTCTTGATTCGTTACACCTCCAACTTCTATAGGGTACTGAAATCCTAAAAAAAGTCCTAAACGGGCTCTAGTTTCCGGTAGACACTTTACTAATTTTTTATTTCGAAAATCTAGTGAACCGTGAATTAAATTATATGCAGGATGACCAGCAAGCACTTTTGCTAATGTGCTCTTACCTGATCCATTCGAACCCATTATAATTTGAATTTCTCCTTTTTGCACATGTAAATTTACACCATTTAATATATTAGTAAGATTTCGTTTTCCTTCTTGTGTACTTGTTGTAGCAATTAAATTTTTTATTCCAAGCATTATTAATTAATTTTTTATATTAAGTTTAATTTAAAGAAAAATAGTAGGTTTTAAGTAATACTTTTTTCCACGCGTAAATCCAACAATTTTTCCGCTTCTAAAGCAAATTCCATAGGTAATTTTCTAAACACTTCCTGACAGAATCCATTTACAATTAATTTTATTGCATCTTCTTCAGGAATACCACGTTGATGGAAGTAAAAAATTTGTTCTTCTCCTATTCGAGAAATTGAAGCCTCATGTTCCACTCTTGCTGTGGAATTTCGAACGTTTATATAAGGAAATGTATTTGCTTCAGATTGATGAGCTAGTAAAAGTGAATCACATTGCGAGTAACTTTTTGCTTGTACTGCTTTTCGCCCAAATTGAATTAAACCTCGATAAGTATTTTTAGAATGACCTCCTGAAATACCTTTTGATAAGATGCTACTTTTTGTATTTTTGCCAAGATGTATCATTTTTGTTCCGGTATCAGCTTGTTGGTAATTTGTAGTCAGAGCTACTGAATAAAATTCACCTTGAGAATTGTTACCTATAAGAAGACAACTAGGATACTTCCAGGTTATGGCTGAACCTGTTTCTACCTGCGTCCATGATATCTTCGAATCATTTCCTAAACAAAGACCTCGTTTTGTAACAAAATTATATACTCCTCCTCGTCCTTTTTTATCGCCTGCATACCAATTTTGTACAGTGGAGTATTTAATATTAGCAGAACTATGGGCTACTAATTCAACAACGGCAGCATGTAATTGATTGCTATCATATTTTGGAGCTGTGCAACCCTCTAAATAACTTACCATACTTCCTGATTCAGCAACAATTAATGTACGTTCAAATTGGCCTGATTCTTCATTATTAATACGGAAATATGTTGAAAGTTCGATTGGAGATTGGAGATTTTTTGGTATATAAGCAAATGATCCATCTGTAAATACAGCTGAATTTAAAGCAACAAAGTAGTTGTCTGTTATAGGAACCACACTACCTAAATATTTTTTAATTAAGTCAGGATAATTTTCTATTGCTTCCGAAATAGAGCAAAAAATTATGCCTAGTTTTAATAATTCCCTTTTAAAAGTAGTAAAAATTGAAACACTATCAAAAACAGCATCCACTGCCACATTTGCAAGTCTTTTTTGTTCATTTAAAGGGATACCTAATCGCTCAAATGTATCTCTTAATTCTGGATCAACCTCATCAATGCTATTTAATTTTTGTTTTTCTTTTGGTGAAGAGTAGTATTTTATTGCTTGATAATTAATAGGAGGGTAACTTAGTTCAGCCCAATTTGGATCTTTAAGTGTTTGCCACTTTTTAAAAGCTCTAAGTCTAAAATTAAGAATAAAATCATTTTCTTCTTTTTTTTGCGAAATTAATTTTATTGTTTCAATATCTAGTCCGGATTTGATTTCATCTGATTCGATTGTTGTAGAAAAACCATATTTATACGTATTATCTCGTAAAGGTTTTACACAACGTTCTTGAAATCTCGTTTCATTTCGAGTTAATGAAATTTTACTTTGCTCTAAAAAAATTGACATAACAAAATAGAATTTAATTTTTATATACTTTATAAAATTTTATATAAAATTAAAATCATAGACTAAAGTCATTTATTGATTTAAAGTTTAATTTTATCAAAAGTTGCTTTGTTATATTGGCAATTTAAACAATTTATTAAAAAAAAACTAGTTTTACAAAGATTTTAGCATAGATTTGGTAATCGAAATTAGTCTATTAATATGGCGTTATGGATGTTTATAATAATAATTCTGAATGAAAAACAAAATATAAACAGGTTTGAGAATCTTAAAAATTAACTATATTTTATTATTTAAAAAAATCTAATGCAAAATAATAATAACTTACGAACATACTTACTAGTATAAAGTTATTATATATATATTATAAAAGTTTAAACACGAAAATTTTATATGGTTAACTTAAACATCATACAAAGCTTTTTAATGGATGCTATATTTTATCTACTAATTGGCTCAACTATCTTTAGCTGGGTTAATTTATTCTTTATAGATTCCAAAACATTTGCATCAATTTCGAAAATTACTGTTTTAGCAACAACAATATCTTTCGTTTTTTTATTAATCATTCGTTGGGAAAATGGAAAATATTTTCCATTAAGTAATTTGTATGAGTCTATTCTATTTTTATGTGTTATTTTATTAATTGCTCAACAATTAGCTGAATTAAAATTATCTACGCGATTAATTAAATGTCTAAACTTACCGCTAGTACTTTGTTTGTATTGGTTTGGTCACTTAGGTTTACCTCCAGAAATGAGGAAAATTACAGGTCTTGCTCCATCGTTACAATCAAATTGGTTAATGATGCATGTAAGTGTTATGATGCTTAGTTATGCAACTTTAATTTTAGGATCGCTTTTATCTTTATTATTCTTAATATTAGAATTTTACTCGAATAAAGAAAGTCAAGTTAATACTTTAGTTTCTTCTTCCGTAGCTTTACAAAATAATGAAAAAGTTTCAAAAAATAATTTCAAATCTTCATTACTAGAAATTATTGATATTTGGAGTTATAGATTAATCGGATTGGGATTTCCGTTTTTAACTCTAGGTATTATTTCTGGAGCTGTTTGGGCTAATGAAGCATGGGGAGCTTATTGGAGCTGGGACCCTAAAGAAAGTTGGGCATTAATAACATGGTTAACGTTTGCAATTTATCTCCATAGTCGGTTAATTAAAGGTTGGAGTGGTAAAAAAACAGCAACTATTGGTAGTTTAGGGTTTGTTATTATATGGGTTTGCTATTTAGGGGTAAACTTTTTAGGTAAAGGTTTACATAGTTATGGTTGGATAAGTTAATTAATTTATTTGGATTTAATTCTTTTAGAATTAAATCCAAATAAATTAATTACCTTTTTTTTCTAATAAAAGATCTCACAATATGATTGTCTAATTTTATTAAAGACTGATATAAAGATAAATTGTCTGGTAGTAAATCAAAGCGTATTTCAATATAATCACCTATCTTCGATCCTTTAATAGGATAAGAAAGACTCCTTTTTCCACGATATCGTACATGAATATTACAAGCTCCCCATTCACGAAGAGTTTTTGCATAGTAATATCCTAAAAAACGAAGTTGTTTTGGTGAATAATCAGATGAAAATATTAAAAGCGATTCATAACGTGATAAAGAATTTTTCATAAATTTTTTTTTAATTTATATTTTATAGTTTTTCAATAACTAAATTGATTTAGAATTAAACAAGCTTAATAAATGAAGGTCAAAACGTAACTTAGATCTATTTGTTAATCCACCTATTTGAATACGTTCTAATTTTTTTACAATCCAAATTCTAGAATATGAAACGTAACTGATAAATGTACTTAAAATTAAGCTAGCAAATCCTAGACATAATAAAAGTTCGCCAGGATCACCCCTAACTTGTAGACCTGTGCAGCTTAAAATATCAATTATGCTTAAATTATTTGCGGGATCTGAAAATAAACTTTGACCGAGTTCACTATAAGATGAAGAAAATAAATTACTATAATTTACCAAAAAATCACCTCTTAAACTCTCTAAAAATATAGTAAAACCAGCATTATTGTTTAAATTAGGTAGCCAGGCTAACCATAATCTTCTTGCTGAAGTTGAAATTGAAGTAACAGGAAGTTGATATAGAAAATTATTAAAATTACATTTTAAACCTATTATATCCCAATCGGTTTGATACCAAATGATATTATCTTTTATAAAAGGATGATTAACCGATAAAGTAAAAACATCTGATTCCCTTCCTAGTTTATCTAGACTTGAGATATTTGTATAAAATTGATGAATAAGGCCATTTATATGGCTTACCCAAAAGTCGTTTACTCGAATCGGATATATAGGTAAATTTTCTATAATATGATCCGATGGAAGATTTTGTAAATAAGCTATTTCACATTTTGGAATAAACTCTTGTGCTAATATACCGCCTAACGCTGATAATAAAGAAGCTAAAAGTATTAAAATTAAACTCAAATGAACAAAAACCGGTCCTAAACGACCAGCTAAACCTTGACAACCATAAATTGTTTTTGTTTTTTGAAATAAATAATAATTTGTTCCAGATAATCGTGAAATAACAAATGGGAACCAATTAGGTGGAAAAATTAATGAGCTATCAAATTTTTCTTTTTCCCAAAAATTTTTTATAAAATTCAAGCTTCTACAAAAATCAAAAGATGGTAACTGTTGACTAAAAGTACAACTAATTAAACTTAATCCTAAAATGAGATTTAGTAAAAAAAACCAAATATTATTAAAAATGTTTGAAAAACCGAAAAATGATGAGATCCCTGAGATTAGACTTGTAGATGTATTTAAATTTGCAACTGAAGGTTTATCAGTTTGTTCAACGATTGAACCAATAAAGCTACATAAAATCAAAATCCCTAATATAAAAATAGCAAATTTTATGTTAGATAACCATTTGATAAATGTCCGCATAAAAATTAAAAGTTATGTTTCATTAATTTGTGTGTTATCTAAAGAACTTAATCTTATTCGGCCTGACCGTGCCCATGATTGTAATTTTTTTATAGCTTCTTGATGTAATTTAGCCAAAGGTATTGAATTGTCAATTTCATTAATAATATCATGGGTTTTGAATTCGCGACCTTCAGAAAATGCTTGATACATTGCTTCGATAATTACCTGTTTTATTTCGGCACCGGAAAAATACGGAGTTAACCTACTTAACTCATTCAAATCATAAGTGGACCAACTTTCAGCCCTTATTTGTTTAAGATGAACTTCAAAAATACTTTTTCGTTCCGTTTTAGTCGGTAAATCTAAAAAGAATATTTCATCAAATCGTCCTTTTCTAATTAATTCAAGTTGTAAACTTTCTATACTATTAGCTGTTGCAATAACAAAGACAAAAGTCTTTTTTTCTGCTAACCAGGTTAATAATGTACTTATAACTCTACTAGTTGTACCACTATCTGCGAATTGAGTTGAATTAGCAAGACTTTTTTCAATCTCATCGATCCAAAGAACACATGGTGATAAAGATTCAGCAACTTCTATCATTTTTCGTATTCGACGTTCAGATTCACCAACTACGCCACCAAAAAGTCTTCCTGAATCTAATCGTAGTAAAGGTAAAAACCAATCATTTGCTATAGCTTTAGCTATCATTGATTTTCCGGTCCCTTGGACCCCTACAAGTAAAATACCTCTAGGTACTGGTAATCCATAATTTTTTGCGGCCTCAGAAAATTGAAGGCGACGCTTGTTAAGCCATGACTTAAGCCCTTCAAGTCCACCAATATCAGTTAGCTTTTCTGAAGATTGCCAAAATTCAAGAATTTCCGTTCTGGAAATGTTTTGTCTTTTTTCCTCTAAAACAAATTTTATTGTATCAACATCTATTTTTTTATTTGCTGCTATAGATTTAGAAACTAAAAATCTTATTTTTTCTAAAGGTAGTCCTCGACAAGAATTTACTAAAAGTTCAAATAAGTCATTATTGATTTTTTGATCCAATGTTTGAATTAAACGGCCAATTTCTTTTTCTATATCAGTTTTTTTTGGTAAAGCAAATTCAATAAAAACGAATTTATCTATAAGTTCTTTAGGTACCGTATTTTCAAAATGAACAAAAAGAAGAGTTTTAGGTTGAGTTCTAATAATAGTTAATATATTTTTCAATTCTCTTGATATAGAAAGATCTGTTAGAAAATTATAATAATCTTTGAATATTATTAAAGACGGTACTTGAGCATACATATTACGAATTTTAGACAAAGCTTCAAAAGGATTCCTTTTATAAGTTTCATTTAAAACTGTTGGATTATAGCCATTAACAAAATCCCAACTATATACGACTCGCTTTAACTTAGCGTACAGTAATTTGCGTACAGCATATTCAACTCTTTCTTCTTCTGAACTTATAATGTATATTAACGGTGATTTTGCTTTAATTACTAATAATAATTCTTCCTCAAAACTCATTTTTTTTATTTATTTACAATACTAAAACTAATTTTAATTAGTTTTAGTTAAACGTCTTCTACTTTTTCTTCTTCGTGCATTCAAAATGCTTTGACCATTCTTAGTTTTCATTCGCGCTCTAAAACCAGATTTTTTAATAGATTTTCTGTTAGTTCCTTCTAATGTACGTTTTGTCATAGTTATTATCTTTGTATATTTATTAAATAATTAATTTCTTTATAATTTTAACACAAAATTAAATACCTAGATAGGTCTTATTTATTTCTATAAAATTAACTAAGCTTTCAAGTATTAATAATTGAATTTGTTGAAGTAGATCAGAAAATTCTTGCGTACAAAATCTATTGTATTCTATAAGTGGATCTCTTTGAGCATATGCTTGAAGGCCTATTGTATCACGACTTAAGGCGATACGCTCACCATACTCCATCCATTTTTGATCCATTGATTCTAAAATTAATTTTTTTGAAACGTGAAAGAATTCTTTTGTAATTATCTGGTTGTAAGAAATAATTGTTGAGGCTGACAATAATGTTGCTATGTATAAATATTGATAGCTATCCAGTTGACGTTCTAATTTTGAAGATGATTTATAAATATCAAAACTTTCACCAGATTTTTTAAAGTTTATTAATCTAAATGAACAAATGTTTAATAATAAATTCAAAGGTTCATGATATTCTAAAATCGATTCTCTGAAAATAAAATAAAGTTTTTGATGATATTCATAAATTTCTTCAAATGCAGAACTTGACTTACGATTTTCATAAAGAAATTTTTCTACACGATCCTGTAAAGCATCAAAAGTTTTTTTTAATGCAATATAGTCAGTACCAGAAAAAGGACTCATTAAATCTCGGCCAATAAATGGCGAGAAAATATTTGGATCATAACGACTAACAAGATCATCCTCTAGGCTTACAAAAAATTGAGATTCACCTGGATCACCTTGACGACCTGATCTTCCTCGTAATTGATTATCAATTCTTTTAGATTCATGTCGTGAAGTACCAAGTATTAATAAACCTTTAAGATTAAACACTAATTCTCTACTTTGTAGCCACTCATTATTACAGTATTTATAAATTCCAAAATACAATTCTCTAATTCTATGCTCTAAAGGTGTTTGAGGTGGATATGTTTCTATATCATTAATTTCTTGAAAGTAATTTAATATACTAGTTGTATTAAAATCATTTAAAAGACGTTTTAAGTCAAATATAATTTTACTAAAATTACCAAAACCTATAGCCAATCCTAGATCCAAAGGAATATCATTTATTATTTGATAAATTAACTGACGTAAAACATCGTTAACTATATACTTTAAGTTTCCACCTAAAATAATATCCGTACCCCGTCCTGCCATATTAGTTGCTATTGTAACTGAATTTACAACACCTGATTGAGCAATAATTCCAGCCTCACTTTCAGAATTTTCAGGTTTTGCATTTAATAGTTGACAATCATCTAAACCTAATGTTTTAAGAGTTTCTGCTATGATTTCAGAATCCTCAATCGTTGTGGTTCCAACAAGTACGGGTCGTCCAGAAGCAACAGCTTGGACAATAGTGTCGACAAGGGCACGAAATTTTGCTCTCTTTGTTTCAAATATGATATCATCCAAATCTTTTCGTTGAATTGGTTTTCTAGTTGGAACCACTATAACTTCAAGACCATAAAACTCTTTAAATTCTTGTTCTGATGTTTTTGCAGTTCCAGTCATTCCTGCAAGTTTTTTATATAATGAAAAAAATTTTGGATATGTTATTGAGTTTAATGTCTGACTTTCTGCGGTTATTTGAACATTTTCTTTACATTCAATAGCTTGATGTAAACCATCTGACCATTTCCGGTCTTTTGCTACACGACCAGTAAACTTATCTATAATTTGAATTTGATTGTTTTGTATAATATAATCCTGGTCTTTTTGATAAAATAATAATGATCTTAAAGCATTTTCAACAAAAGCTAACCAAGGGTTTTTTGGATCATACAAGTCTTCTGTCTGAAAAATTTCACATAAAAAATTGTAACCTTCTTCTGTGAGACTTGCTTGTTTGCTTCTATATTTAGCAGTAAAATGTCTATTTGGTATTAATTGTTTCGCAACCCATAGTGCTTTAGGATATTTATCTGATGTCAAAGTTCTAGGTGTTGATAAAATAAGAGGTGTTTGAGCTTCGTCAATTAACACCGAGTCAACTTCATCAATAATACAATAATTAAATGCTCGAAGAACTCTTGAATCTATAGAGTCAACCATCAAATCTCTTAAATAATCAAACCCAACCTCTGTATTAGTTGTATAAGTAATATCACAAGCATAGTTATACTGCCTCTCAATATTTTCCATGCCTTCACGAATTAATCCAACTGTAAAACCTAAACCCTGGTAAATTACTTGAAGTAATTCCTTATCGCGTTTTGCTAAGTACTCATTAACTGTTACGATATGAACACCCTGATTACTTAAGGCTTGATAACAAGCAGGCAATGTTGCTACTAATGTTTTTCCTTCACCAGTTTTCATTTCAGCAATTTTGCCATCATTTAAAACTAGTCCACCTAAAATCTGTGTTTCAAAATGTTTTAATCCTAGTTTACGGGAAGCAATTTCACGGGTTAAAGAAAAACTTTCAATAATATTTTCAGAACGTCTAGTTTTATCAAATAATTGCTTTTTTAAATTTCTAATTTTAAGTTTAATATCTGTATCAGAAAGTAAGTTATATTTAGATTCGTTAGATAAAATTTGATCCACCAAATCATAATAAAAAGGAGATATTTTCGATTGTCGAAAAAATGGGTTAATAGAATCAATTTTTAATATCATTTTAAAATTTTTATGTAAATTAAAGTTAAAGTACGATATAATTATCTGAAATAAGGTAATTATTTATCAGTCATTGAAAAAAGGAAAAATTATTTAAACATGTATTCCATGATGAATAAAAAAAAAATTGAAGAATGTAATTTAATAATAAAACTCTCTAATTCATCAGCACCGATACTAGAAAATAGATATTGGGTTAAACATTTTGTTTATAAAATACCTCTTATGTTTAATCTTTATGAAAATCGATTATTGCATAATGATTTTTTAGATGAAGTATTACTAGATATTTTAGAAAGTAATGAAATACTTGCTTATAATTTTCAAAGCAAAATTTTTTCATTTTATAATAGTACTAAAAATATTTCTATTTTTAAAATATTTTATTCATATAAAGCGAAAGTACTTTTTAAAGTAACTATAGTTGTAGTAATAATAGGCGCTTTATTATCCAAAGAAAATCTCTGTAAAGTTAAAATTTTTTTTAGCCTTTATAATCAAACAATTAAAAAAGTTTTTAAATATCCAGTTTTACGAACTGTTTTTATTTTAAGAAAAATTTTAAAATTAGCTAAAAACTATAAATCTTTAATGTTCAAAAAGCTACATCTATATTATCTTCGAATTTATAAAATCTTCTTTTTTAATTATTTATCAACGCTAAACTGCATAGTTAATGAAAAATTTGATAAAAATAAATATGATTTACTATTCAGTAAATTTGAATCTAGACAAATAAAACTATTATATAATCGGCTTTTAATATTTTGGTTTTCTATTTTTTTCAAAGATTACTTTTTATTAAATAATATTCTTAGTCAATATAATCATGAGTATTCTATAGATGAAAAATCAATATAAAATATTAAACTAATTTTAATTATATTTTCCTTTATATTTATCATATGCCAAATAATGCTAGCAGAAGTGCTATTAAAATAAATGATGCTCCCACGCTTACTAAAGCTCATCAAATACTGAATAAAGAAATTAAAATTTTTGATCAGGATAAAAAACTTTACCAATATAAATATGAATTAGTTTCTGATGTTAACCTATTAAATTATAAAAAGAAAAAACTAAAGGTGCTAAGAAAATTTAGTGCACAACTATTAAAAACATCTTCAGTAAACTTTAAACCCAGTTTAAGAAAAAAAAATCTTAAAAATTTTTCTAGATATTATAGAATTTTAAGCTATAGCTTTTTTTTACGCTTGAAATTACATTTATATAAAGGCTTAAACGTAATACGTTTTCCTAAATTTGAAAGTATTAGTAAACTTTATTATTCACAAGCTTTTTACCCCAAATTTTTAAAACTCATTTTAAAATTAGGTAAAATTTATACTCACATTATAAGTCAAAGTTTTGCTATCTCCAAATATACTAGTGAATTTTTTTATAAAAAAGTAACAAAATTCATTCGTTTATTGAAAATATTTACTGACAGAAAATATACTGAGGCACCCTCTTATAAATTATTAAAAATTTGCTATACTTTGGATCTATTTTTAATTAAAAAATCAAATTATTTAAAACAAATTTTTCAAGAAAACAAAAAGTTTTTATTCGAATCCAATAAAATTTCACAATTAAAAAATATTATTTTTTCTCAATTTATTATTTTTAGAAATTTATTTGTTTATCTAGAGAATATTAAAAATTTTATTTGTTCAATAGAAAAGAAACAAATTAAAGAGGTTTTAAAAAGAGTTTTAGATGTTTTTTGTTTGTATTTTATACCATTCATATTTTTATCAACACAAGCTTTCGTCCCGTTAATGGAAGAATATGAATATATAATCGTAAATCCATTTGCTAACTTTTTTATTGGGAATATACCTTTCTTACCAGATATTATTAAATATTTACGACCAATTATAAAAAACCCTCTATTATTATTTTGGGCACCTTTAGCTTACTTACTTATTTTCCCCTTAAATTATAAATCCCTTAAAATACCTTATAAATTTGCATTTAATGGAACAGTTGCACTAGTATTTTTAATAATAAATTATAGCTGTGTTTTAATGCAATTCTTATTAAGAATTGTTTTTGAATCGAGTAAAATTGTTAAAGATATTTTCTTTACATCGTTTTTAATGAAACGGATTGGTAAAAGTAAACTTAAAAAAGATAAAGACCAAGTAATAAAACTTTTTTCAAATCTTGTAGCACGATATGATATAAACATGCAAAAAAGTTATTATGAATTTTTATTACTTATAAATCACCGGTTTTTTTCATATTTAGCACTTATTAGTCTAGCTGCTTTATTATATAATTGCACATATTATGTAATTCATAATAAAAATCCAGAGATTATAATTATAACTAAAGCAGTACTTGGAACCATTAAAAACCCTCAAGATGGTAAAGAATAACATAGAGGGAGAATTTTATATAACTAAATTAGTTTAGTAAAAACTATTGCTTTTATAATAGTTTAGAAAATTTAAAGAATACAAAAAGGAAGAATTTTTATGAAATACCATTTTATACTTGCAACTAAGGAATTTTTATTTGAAATCGAGCCCGTTGAGGAAGTTTTAAGAGAAAGAGCACATTATTATACTACAAAAAATAAAGCTGTAGATTTTTGGGTTCTTCCTTCACCAAAATTTGTAACTCCTTATTTAAATGAAGTTAAAAAACTTGTAAACAACATTAATCCTGATAACTTAGTAGCTATAGTTTCTACTGATGTAGATTTTATATACTGGTTAAAATTAAGGTATCAAAATGTAATTTCAGGAAGTTTTAACGCGCCAAGTGAAAAAATAAATCAACCACTAGCTTACAACTAAGCTTAGTAAAAGTTAAGAATTAGAACATAAATTATATGACAAAGATTTATAGTATTATTGAAAGTTTTGGTAGACAATTTTGGGTTGAACCGAACAAATTTCAAGATGTTTCAAACTTTAAAATTAATAGAAAGCCAAAGGCTTCAAATGAAAAAACTTTTCGAGCAAAGTATTCACATAACCCAGAAAAACCTTTATCAATTTTTTTTAATAAAGTGTTATTCTTTGCGGATGAAAGTAATGTAGATTTAGGAAAACCTTTTTTAAAGGAATATAGAATTGAAGGTAGTTTATTACCAGGTGTAAAAAAAAAATCGAAAATACTTGTTTTTAAGATGCGTTCGAAAAAAAAATACAGAAGAAAAATTGGTTTTAGAGTAACATCTAGACGAATTAGATTCGATAATATTTTACAAATTGTTTCTTCTAAATCAAATCTCCAAGTATTAGTTCGTGGATCAGAAAAGTAAAAATAACGTTTTAAACTATTATTTTTAAATTATTACTTAAGTTTATAAAATATCGAGAAAATTAATTATGGCACATAAGAAAGGAGCTGGTAGTACAAAAAATGGCCGAGATTCAAATGCTAAACACTTAGGTGTTAAAACAGTTGGTGGAAAGTTTATCCAAACAGGTCAAATCATTGTTCGTCAAAGAGGTTATTCTTTTAAAGCTGGTGATAATGTAGGGATCGGTAAAGACTATACACTATATGCTTTAAAAGATGGTTATGTTGTATATTCTGATACAACATTAAACAGAAAAAAAGTTTCAATTAATCTTCATATATGGGAAAAACTAGTTAGAGAAGTAGGTTATAGTGGTTGGAAAACATTTATTCAAAACAATTTTGAATAAATGTAGCAGCAAGAAGTGTAGGAATGCCTTATAGCCGATTTATGCATAAATTAAAATCGGAAGGAATTGCTATAAACCGTAAAATGTTAGCTCACTTAGCAGTTGTTGATCCTAAAGTATG
>JACCEA010226643.1_pt1 | contig 55690 bp, 53 predicted proteins | sample 7449851 | NCBI WGS metagenome assembly JACCEA01 (sample SAMN15323453, study PRJNA562643) | freshwater metagenome | isolation source: river surface water | place: USA:Blue River Watershed | collected 2017-08-18 | reverse complement strand
GGAGCGTCGGAGCGTCGGAGCGGAAAGCCGGGAGGCGGAGAGGATGCGCGGGGGCTGTTTCATGGTCTGTCGGTCTGTCCTTCTGTCGTTCTGGTTTTCAGCCGGTGGCGTGGAGGGTGGAGACCGGGGCGGAGGCGGCGCGGGCGCGTCCGCCGGGGGCGTAGGTGCGGGGCGGGACGGAGTCGGGGCGGAGCGAGGCGAGGAGCTCGCGGCGGAGCTCGACGGCGCGGACGAGGATGGCGTGGTTCTGGCGGGCGCGGCGGCGGACGACCTGGAGGAGGCGGTTGATCTCGTCGACGAGGGCGTCGAGGAGGTTGCGCTCGTCCGCGGGGAAGAGGTCGAGCAGGCGGCGCACGGAGTCGGTGACGGGGCGGCCGTGGGCGCGGGCGAGGGAGACGGCGTGGAGTTCGCGCGCCTCCCGGGTGCGGGCGGTCTCGAGGGCGAGGCGCTCGATGGCGAGGGAGTATTCCGCGACGGCCTGGGCGTCGCGCTTCATGAGCGCGGCCTGCTGGCGGTCGAAGAAGCCGAGCAGGCCGCCGTAGGCGGCGAGTTCGGCGCGGAGAAGGTCCGCGAGGGGGGCGGAGGAGAGTCGGTTCACGAGGGATCGGGGACGTCCGCGAGCGAGGGCGCGGAGACGGTGGGGGCGAGCTGGCGGGAAATGACGGAGGCGAGGCCGAGGCCGCCGCCTTGGGAGATGGAGCCGGCGAGGGTGTCGGTGAGGAGGTAGCCGTAGACTCCCCCGCCCTGCCCTCCGCCGGAGCCGCCGGTTTTGACGGCGCCGAGGGAGCCGCCGCTCATCATGGGCTCGATGGCGGGGGAGATGAGCTGGCGGACGAGGATGGCCTCGAACTGCTTGGCGGCTTTTTGCAGGTCGGCGGGCGAGGGCTTGCCCGCGGCGGAGCCGGACTGCGCGGCGCGGGCCAGGTCCAGGGGGACGGAGGAGGCGGCGGGCGAGGAGACGGGGGCGATCATGGGGCGGAGAGGGGTTTAGTTGATGACCAGCTCGGCCTGGAGGGCGCCGGCGGACTTGAGGGTCTGGAAGATGGCCATCATCTCGCGGGTGGTGACGCCGAGGGCGTTGAGGGCGGAGGCGAGGCGGTCGACGGAGGAGGTCTCGGGGACGACGATGAAGCCGCCCTTGGTCTCGTTGACATTGGCCTGGGTGCTGGGGAGGACGGCGGTCTGGCCTCCGCGCGAAAGGGCGTTGGGCTGGGAGGCGGTCAGGGTCTGGGCGATGGTGATGGTGAGGGAGCCGTGGCTGATCGCGACCTCGGAGAGGCTGACGGGGGCGGTGGCGACGATGGTGCCGGTGCGCTCGTTGATGACGATGCGGGCGGCGGCGTCGGGCGTGACGGCGATGGCGCCGACGTCGGCGAGGAAGCGGACCTCGTGGCCGAGGTAGGCGGGAGGGAGGACGAGGTCGACGGAGGCGGCGTCGCGGGCGCGGGCCTGGGCCTCGGGGAGGACCTCGTTGATCGCCTCGGCGAGGCGGGAGGCGGAGGTGAAGTCGGGTTCGCGAAGGCTGAAGACGAGACGTCCGTCGCGCACGAAGCTGGCGGGGATCTCGCGCTCGACGATGGCGCCGTTGCTGATGATGCCGACGGTGGGGTGGTTTTTCTGCACGGTGGCGCCGCCGGCGCCGCCCGCGCCGCCGAGGAAGCCGCCGACGGCGATGGGGCCCTGGGCGACGGCGTAGACGCGGCCGTCGGCGCCGAGGAGCGGGCTCTGGAGGAGGACGCCGCCCTGGAGGGACTTGGCGTCGCCGAGGGAGGCGACGGTGACGTCGATGCGGGCGCCGGAGCGGAGGAAGGGGCCGATGTCGGCGGTGAGCATGACCGCGGCGGCGTTCTTCGACTTGATGAGGGTGGGGTCGAGTTTGACGCCGTTGCGCTCGAGGGCGTTGGCGACGGACTGGAGGGTGGCGAGGGCGTTGGAATCGCCGTCGCCGGCGAGGCCGACGACGAGGCCGTAGCCGACGAGCTGGTTGTCCCGCTCGCCGTCGACGCGGGCGAGGTCCTTCACCCGGGCCGCCTGGAGCGGGGCGGTCGGGAGGGCCAGCGCGCAACATCCAAGGACCCACGCGCAAACGACGCCTCGCGGGAGGCTGAAAAGCGCCCGCGGGGCGAAGAAACGGACGAGACGTGAAAGCGATGGGATCATGCCTGGGGTCGGGTCGTGCGCGTGGGTCCTTGGAAAAGGGGGAGGCTCGTTTTCAGAACGGGCGGAGCTTCTCGTAGAGGTTGCTCAACCAGCCGCGTTTCTGGGCGTCGGAGAGGGCGCCCTGGGAGATGAACTCGAGGCGGGCCTCGGCGATGTTGCTGGAGAGGACGGTGTTGCCGGTGCCGATGTCGGCGGGGCGGACGAGGCCGTGGAGGACGACGTGCTGGGTCTCGCCGGAGAAGGTGAACTTGCGCGCGCCGGCGATGACGAGGTTGCCGTTGGGCAGGACGTCGGTGACGAGGACGGCGGCGCGGGTGGTGAGCGACTGGGTGTTGCTGACCTGGCCGCCGCCGCTGCTGGAGGACGAGCCGCCGAACTTCACCGCGGGGAGCTTGCCGTTGTGGGTGCCGAGCTTGCTGGCGGCGGCGGGAAAGAGGAACTGCGAGACGGAGGCGTCGACGGCGGAGTCGGTGGAGGTGCTCTTGTTCTGGGTGGAGCTGGCGGCGGCGTTTTCCGAGACGACGATGGTGATGATGTCGCCGACGCGGGCGGCGCGGAAATCGGCGGCGACGCCCTGCTCGCGGGAGCCGGCGGCGGTCCAGAGCGACTCGGCGGAGAGGAGCGCGGGGGCGAGGAGAAGGAGGGCGAGGAGACGCATGGCGGGGGGCGGGGCGCGGGTCAGAAGCGGACGGAGGCGCGGGATTCGGCGACGACGATGGCGACGAACTCTTTTTTGGAATCGGGGTTGCGCACGCGGACGCTGTCGCCGCGGGCGGCGTCGTGGAGGGCGACGGCGCGGAGGGAGACGGTGAGCGAGCCGTCGGTGGCGACGACGTCGACGGGCTGGCCGCGGCGGACGAGGGTGCGGCGGACGACGTCGCGCCAGACGAGGATGCGGCCGGCGGGCACGGCGCGGGCGAAGTCGAGCTCGAGCTCGGCGGCGTCCGCGGCGTCGAGAACGAGGGCGTCGCGCTCGCGGAGGGCGTCGACGCGGGCGGACTCGAGGGCGGCGGGGACGAGGGCGGAGCCGATGGCGGCGGGCTGGCGGAGCAGCCAGGCGTCGCGGAAGAGCTCGGCGCGGAGCAGGAGGCTGTGTTCGGAGACGCGGCCGGAGGCCTCGCGGGCGCGGACGAGGACGAGGATCTGCGGGGCGAGGACGGCGGGGGCGTTGACGATCTCGAGCTCGGCGTCGGCCGGGGCGGAGGCGGGCGGGCGCTGCCAGGCGAGGCGAAGCTCGCCCGCGGCGTGGTAGCGGTCGACCAGGAGCGCGGACAAGGCGGCGAGCCAGGGATGTTCGGACGCGGGCGCGGCGGCGGAGATGGACGGCGCCGGGGACGAGGCGGCGTCGGCGGCCTGGGCGCGCGGCGCGGACGCGAACAGCGCGGCGAAGGCGGAAAGGAGGAGGAACGAGGCGCGGCGCATGGCGGACGGGTTCAGCGCTTCAGCTGGTTGATGTTCTGGAGCATCTCGTCGGAGGTCTGGATGGACTTGCTGTTCACCTCGTAGGCGCGCTGGGCGACGATGAGGTTCACCATCTCCTCGACGATGTTGACGTTGGAGGCCTCGACGTAGCCCTGCATGACGCTGGCGAAGCCCTCCTCGCCGGGCTGGCCGGTCTCGGCGGTGCCGCTGGCGCCGGTGGCGGCGTAGAGATTGCCGCCGAGGCTCTGGAGGCCGGAGGGGTTGGCGAAGCGGGTGAGGTTGAGGCGGAAGGTCTGGTTGCCGGTCGAGGTCTGGTAGGTGACCTCGCCGTTTTCGGCGATGTTGATGGCGACGGTGCCGGCGGGCACGGGCTGGAAGCCGCTGAGGACGGGGAGGCCCTCGGAGGTGACGACCTGGCCGGAGGCGTTGAGCTTGAAGGTGCCGTCGCGGGTGTAGGCGGTGGTGCCGTCGGGACGCTGGACCTCGAAGAAGCCGTCGCCCTGGAGGGCGAGGTCGAGTTTTTCGCCGGAGTTGGTGAGCTGGCCCTGGGTGAAGACCTTGGAGGTGGAGGCGACGCGCGAGCCGTTGCCGACCTCGATGCCGGTGGGGAGGACGTTGCCGCCGCCGTTCTCCGCGCCGGCGTTGCGAGGCTTCTGGTAGAGGAGGTCCTGGAAGCCGATGGTGCTGCGCTTGAACCCGGGGGTGTTCACGTTCGCGAGGTTGTTCGCGATGGTGTTCAGGTTGAGCTGCTGGGCTTCCATGCCGGTGGCGGCGGAGTAGAGGGAAAGATTCATTTGAAGCGGGGGGCCGGGAGCTTGGGGCGGGGAGCCGGAGTGAACCGGGGCGGGGATCAGGTGAGGGAGTCGAGGGTGCGCTCGAGGAGCTTGTCTCGGTTCTGGATGAGGCGCTGGTTGGCCTCGTAGGCGCGGCCGATGCCGACGAGGTCGACCATCTCGCGCAGGGGGGCGACGTTGCTGTTCTCGAGGTAGCCCTGCTGGACGACGGGCTTTTCCACGGGCTTCATGCCGGCGCTTTCGTCGGCGAGGAAAAGGCCGCCGGCGAGGGGCACGAGGCTCTGGGGGCTGGTCGCGGCGGCGACGCCGAGTTTGCCGAGGACGGCGGAGCCCTGGCGCACGGTGCCGTCCTCGTTGATCACGGGCGGCTCGCCGCGGTTCAGGAGCTTGATCGGGTTGCCGTCGGAACCGAGGACCTCGAGGCCCTGGGGGTTGACGAGGACCCGGTCGGAATTGAGGCGGAAGTCGCCCGCGCGGGTGTAGGCGAGGGTCTCGTCCGGCATCCGGACGGTGAAGAATCCGTCGCCGGCGAGGGCGAGGTCGAGCTCGCGGCGGGTGGGGGTGTTCTCTCCGTTCTGATAGACCGTCGAGTATCGCGTCTGCGGATACAAGGCGGCGACGCCCTCGCCCCGGTCGGGCCGCAAACCGGGCTCGGGCAGGACCTCGCCGCGCGCCTCGGAGGCGATCTGGATGGAGCGCCGCTTGAAGCCGGTGATCTGGCTGGAGGTGATGTTTTGCGCCACGGCGTCCTGCCAGCGCTCGAGGGCGCCGAGGGCGGATGCGCTTTGGTAAAGGCCGACGTTCATGGCGCGACCCACTTAGCACGGCCGATGCCAAAATCTTAAGTCACATCAGACCATTGCTTTAAAAACAAACCAGGCGGCCTGGACTTTTCTGCCCCGGCGCCCGGGCAGTTTTTGCCGGGCGAGGGTTCGGGGCCAGGGAGGCGCGACCGGGCCAGGCGAGATCAGTCCGCACCGCGCCAGCGCAAGGCCGGGGCGGCGCCGCGGCATCCACGTTTCGCGAGGGAGAAACGACGCGCCCGGAGCGCGGCTCAGGAACCGGCGGCGTAGAGGCAGTCGATCTCGACGCGCTCGCCGCAGGCGCAGGTGACGACGAGGCGGGTGATGCGATCGCCCTCGCGGACGCACTCGACGGTGGGCGCGCGGGAGGAGGAGGCCGAGGCGCAGGCGGAGGGGGCGCGCGCCGCAGGGGAGAGGGCCGAAGGCTGCTCGGCGGGCGAGCCGGGCAAGGCGACGCGGGGGCGGTCGGAAAGGAAGGATTTCATGGGCGGGCGGGGCGGGCGGGCGCGGGAGATTCCGGCGCGGGGGCCGGGGCGAAGACGGGCGCGGAAGAGGAGACGGGCGAGGGCGACGTCTCGCCGAGCGCGGAATCAGAGAGCCGGCGCCGGGCCTCGGTGCCGAGGCGGAGACTGATGGTGACGCGTTGGTTCGCTTCGGACGCGGGATCCATCCCGGGCATGGGCCGGGTGTCGGCGTAGCCGGTGACGCGTTCGACGAGCTCGGGCTCGACGGCGTAGCGGACGAGGGCGCGGCGCGCGGCGTTCGCGCGATCGGCGGAGAGCTCCCAAGTCGTGTAGTCGGGCTTGTCCAACGCGGGATCGGGGCGGGCGTGGCCCTCGATCACGACGAGAAAGCCGTGGCGCTCGATCATCCAGGCCATGCCTTGGAGGACAAAGTCGCCCCAGGTGGTGAGGCGGGGGCTGCGCGCCTCGAAAAAGGGCCGGCTGGCTCGGTCGTAGAGGATGATGCGCAGGCCGTCGCTGGTGACCTGCACGTCGACGGGCTTGTCGGCGAGATCCTGGTCGAGGTTGAGGAGACGGTAGACGTCCTTGGCGACGGAGTTGAGGAACTGGAGGTCGATGGTCTGCGCGACGGTGGTGTTGCCGGACTTGTCCGCCTTGTCGGTCGTGGATCCCTGGGCGCCGCCGTGACCGGTGGTCTTGCTGGACTCGAAATCGAGCACGCCGGACTTGGCGTCGTAAGGGGAGGTGAAGGGATTCTGGAAATACTTCGAGGTGGCGATGAGGATCTCCTTGTCCTGGGCGGAAAGCCACATGACCAAAAAGAAGGCCATCATCGCGGTCATGAAGTCCGCGAAAGCCACTTTCCAAGCGCCGCCTTTGCCAGCCATGTCGATGAAGGGGTCGGGATAGGGTTGCTACGGGGCGGCCGGCGTCACTTCAGCGACTTGAGCATCTCCTCGAGCTCGTCGGCGCCGGGCTGGCAATCATGGCGGACGGTGCGGCGGGCGATCTCGATGGCGGTGATGGGCGCGAGGCCCTTGGCGAAGCCGGAGATGGCGGTCGAGATGCAACGGAGGAAGGCGGCCTCGCCGTCGTCGACCGACTGGATACGGCCGGCGAGCGGGGCGACGATGCCGTAGGCGGAAAAAACGCCGAGCATGGTGCCGGTGAGGGCGGCGGCGACCTTCTCGCCGACCGCCTCGGGGCCGTCGGCGATGGCGGACATGGTGTTGATGATGCCGAGCACGGCGGCGACGATGCCGATGGCGGGCAGCGAATCGGCGATGAGCTGGAGGGCGTGGACGGGATGCGCGGCCTCCTCGCGCTTGGCATCAAGCTCGGCGCGCAGGAGGTGCTCGAGCTGGTCGGGCTTGATCTTGCCGTCGATGATGGGGCGCATGCCGTTCACGAAGAAATCGAGGCGGGCATGGTTGGCGGTGAAGGACGGATACTTCGAAAAAATCGAGCTCGCGGACGGGTTGGAGACGTGTTCCTCGAGGGCGATGAGGCCGTTGCGGCGGCCGATGAGGAAGATCTCGTAGGAAAGCTTGAAGAGATCGACGTAGCTCTCGCGGGAGTCGCCCTTGCCGCCGAACGCCAGCTTGAGCTTGGCGACGATCTCCTTGATGACGGGCATCGGGGTGGCGACGACGAGCACGCCTCCGGCCATGCCGAAGATGACGACGAACTCGGAGGCGTGCAGGAGCACGCCGGGATGCCCGCCGGCCATCATGAAGCCGCCGAGCACCGAGACGATGACGATGACGAGACCGATGATGATCAGCATGGCGGATACAGGGCCTGGCCCCGGCAATCAGCGGCTGCGCGCCGCGGCGATCGTGGCCCGCAGGCCGAGGATGGCGCGGGAGTGGATCTGGCAGATCCGGGATTCGGTGAGCTTGAAGACCGCCGCGATCTCGGCCAGCCGCATGTTTTCGTGGTAATACATCGCGAGGACACGCCTCTGGATATCGGGCAACTCGGTGATTTTTTGAGCGACAATTTGAGAAAGCTCCTCCTGTTCCATCCGGCTCTGCACCGGAACCGCCTGTTCGTCCGCGATCAACTCGTGGCGGCTGGTCCCGCCGCCGTCCTCGCCCTCGGGGTTGTCGTCGATGGCGACGAAGCTGATCGGGCGGACCTCGACCATCCAGTGGTCGTATTCCTTCTGGGTCAGGCCGAGGTGGGCGCAGATCTCCGCGTCCTCGGGGGCGCGGCCGAGGCGCTGCTCGAGCTCGGCGATGGCGGTCTTGAGCTTGCGGGCCTTGGCGCGGGCGCGGCGGGGGAACCAGTCGAGGCGGCGCAGCTCGTCGAGCACGGCCCCGCGGATGCGCGTGGTGGCGTAGGCGGCGAAGGTGTGCTGCTGCTCGGGATCGTAGCGCTTCACCGCGGCGATGAGCCCGGTGACGCCCACGCCGTAGAGATCGTCGACGTCGACGTGGGACGGCAGGGTGAGGCGAAGACGGTCGACGACGTTGCGCACGAGGGGGAGGTGGCGCTCGATGAGTTCCTTTTCATCCAAGGTGCCTCCGGCGGACTGGTAGGCGCGCCACGCGGAGCCGGCCGCGGGGGAGGCATCCGGCGCGAGGACGGCGGCGGAGCGAGAGGAGATTTCCGGGTTCATGGGGAATCAGACGGTTGAAACGAGACGGCGGGAGTTAACGGCGCGGTCCGCCGGCGAGGGCGGGCGACGCGGGTTTGGGGGCGGAAGGGACGGTCTTGGCGGACGGGGTGGACGAGGCCCCGGCGCGAGGCGGGGTCGCGGGGGCGGGAGCGGGCGCGGCGGCCTCGGCCTCGGCCGCCTCGAGGGCGGCGCGGCGCTCGGCGAGGGTGCGCGCGAAGGCGATCTCGAGGCCGCGCCAGAACCAGCGGCCGACGAAGGCGGAAAGCAGGCAGGCCACGGCGGCGTCGCGCAGCACGGGCTCGAGGTCGCGCCCCGAGCCGAGGCCGACGGCCAGGACGAGGAAAAAACCGAAGGCGCCCGAAACCAGGAAGGCGAACCTCATGCGAAAACCCCCTCCTTTCTGAGCGGCAGGGTGCGCGCGAGGAGCGCGCCGAGCACGTCGGTGGCCATTTCGCCGGTGAGCCCGGGCCCGGTGCTGAGGAAGAGCGGGGAGAGCTCGCCCTCGAGCAGGAACTCCCAGAGGCGGCCCCAGCGCGGGGTCTCGTCGAGGTGCGTGCAGACCAGATGGGTGGCGCCGTGGTCGAGCCCGCGGGCGTAGGCGGCGCGGAGCGCGTCGGGCTCGTAGGCGGCGTTGAGCACGAGCACGCGGCCGTCGAAGCCCTCGGCGTCGAGGAAACGCGCCAGGGCGGCGTCCTCGGAGGAGCCGCGCGGGGGCAAGGCGGGAAGGTCGGCGAACAGGAAGCCGTCGCCCGCGCCGGGAGCGCCGAAGCCGGGGGCGTAGTGCTCGACGGGCACGCCGAGCGCCTCGCCGAACACGTCGAGCAGCGGGGCGGGATTGGGCCGGCCGAACTCGACGCGCCAGACTCGGCCGGAGGCGCCGCGCTCGATGACCTCGTGCGCGAGGCGCTTGCACAGGGCGCTGGTGCGCCCCACCCCGGCCGAGCCGAGGAAGGCGGCGCGCCTCGGCAGCGGGCGCGGCGGGCGGGCGGCGGCGCGGAGATCGCGGTGCAGGTCCGCGAGGGCCTCGTGCAAGGGCCGGGAGAGGGCGCGAGTCCAGCCGGGCGACATCTCGAGGCGGCCGAGCAGGCGCTCGGGGAAGCCGGCGCGGCGCAACAGGGCGGGCAGGCGAGAGCCGTCGACGAGCGCGGGGGAGAAACCGGAGGGCGCGGCCTCCGGCTCGGGCTCGCGCGGCTCGGGGACGACGGGCGGGGGGAGCTCGGCGACGACCTCGAAGCGGGGCGAGGCCCAGAGACGGGCTAGGCCGCGACGGGGCTTGGACGAGACGGAGAGCACGCGCGCCTCCGAGCCGAGGCGCGCGCGGATCACCTCGACGGCCTCGGCCGCCGAACCCGCCTCGAAGCGGTAGGCGCCGGGGGCCGGGGCGGCGGCGGGTCTGACGGGAAGGGAGGCGGGGGGCATGGCGCGGGGATCAGAGCGACCGAACGACGGAGGTCGGGCGGCCGGAGTAGCCGACGGCCGAGGAGGCCGGCGCATGCATCGCTGTCGTTCTGTTTTCGGTGGTTCTCACGGTCTGAAAAATCAGGCGGCGGCGCGGACGGGAGCGGCGACGTAGCCGGGCGGGATGGGCACGATGCCGGCGTTCTCCACCTCGGTGGAGGAGGGCAGCTCCTGGTAGGAGATGACGGCGAGGCGGGGGAAGGACGGCTCGAGGAAGCGGCGCAGCGGGAGGCGGATCTCGGCGCCGACGACGACCACGGCGTGGCCGCCGCCCTCGGTGAGCGAGGCGACGCCGCGCGAGACGTGCTCGAGCAGGTGGCGGCCGAGGACGGGGTCGAGGGCGAGGCCGACCTCGCCGGGCGAGCGGTGGACGCGGCCGGCGAGCGCCTGCTCGAGCCGGGGGTCGAGCGTCAGGGCGCGGACGACGCCGGGACGCGCCTCGTATTCGCCGATGAAATACATCCCTAGGCGGCGGCGCACGAGCTCGCTGAGGTCGTCGGGGTTCTTCGTCGCGGGGGCGAAATCCGCCACGCCCTCGAGGATGAGGGGCAGGCCGAGGACGGGCACGCCCTCGCGGAGGAGGTTTTGCAGGACGCGCTGGATGACGCCGAGGTTCACCAGGTCGGGGAGCAGCTCGCCGATGAGCGCGGGGTGCGTGGTCTTGACGTGGTCGACCAGGGTCTGGACCTCCTGGCGGCCGAGCAGGTGGTGGGCGGAGGACTTGAGGACCTCGGAGAGGTGGGTGATGACGACGGAGGCGGCGTCGACGACGGTGTAGCCGTTGAGCTCGGCGACCTTGCGCTCGCCCTCCTCGATCCAGACGGCCTCGAGGTTGAAGACGGGCTCGCGGCAGGGCGTGCCGCGCAGGGAGACGCGGCTGCCGCCGACGTTCATCGCCATCCAGCGGCCGGCGATCACGGTGCCGCGGCCGACCGGCTTGCCGCGCAGGAGGAAGCGGTAGTCGTTGGCCTCGAGCTCGAGGTTGTCGCGGACGGAGATGGGGGGGACGATGACGCCGCGCTCGCGGGCGAGGGTCTTGCGGACGCCGGTGATGCGGGCGAGGAGGTCGCCGCCGCGGGCGGCGTCGGCGAGGGAGACGAGGCCGAAGCCGACCTCGATGGCGAAGACGTCCTGGTCGATGACGCGGCGGAACTCCTCGGCGATGGGCGAGGCGGAGGCGGTCCCCGAAGGCGAGGCGCCCGCGGGGGCGGCGGACGCGCCGGCCGGCGCGGCGCCGGGGGAGGCGGCGGCGGACGCGGGCTCGGCGGCGAACTCGTCGGGCTTGCCGAGCGAGAGCTGGCGGCCGGCGTAGAAGGCGAAGCCGCCGAGGATGGCGAAGGGAAGGATCGGCATGCCCGGCATGAGGCCGAAGAGGCAGAGCACGACGCCGACGACGCGGAGCGCGCGGGGGTAGGCGGTGAGCTGTCGCCCGATCTGGGCGCCGAGGTTGCTGCTCTCGGAGGCGCGGGTGACGAGCACGCCGGCGGCGACGGAGACGACGAGCGCGGGGATCTGCGAGACCAGGCCGTCGCCGATCGAAAGGAGGGTGAAACGCTGGAGGGCCTCGGCGAGCGAGAGTCCCATCTGGAAGGCGCCGATGGCGAAGCCGCCGAGGACGTTGACGAGCGTGATGAGGATGCCCGCGACGGCCTCGCCGCGCACGAATTTGGAGGCGCCGTCCATCGCGCCGTAGAAGTCGGCCTCCTTCTGCACCTTCTTGCGGCGGGTGGCGGCGGTGATCTCGTCGATCGCGCCGGCGTTGAGCTCGGCGTCGATCGCCATCTGCTTGCCGGGGAGCGCGTCGAGGGTGAAGCGCGCGCTCACCTCGGCGATGCGGCCCGCGCCCTTCGTGATGACCACGAAGTTGATCAACACGAGGATGATGAAGACGACGAAGCCGACGATGTAGTTGCCCTGGATGACGAAGTGGCCGAAGGCGTCGATGACGTTGCCGGCGTGGCCCTTGGTCAGGATGAGGCGCGTGGTGCAGATGTTGAGCGCCAGGCGGAAGAGGGTGAAGGCGAGCAGGATGGTGGGGAAGCCGGAGAAGTCCGGCGGGTCCTTCACGTAGACCACGACCATCAGGACGAGCAGCGAGAAGCCGAGGCTGATGGCGAGGAGGCAGTCCAGGACGAGGTCCGGGACCGGCATGATGAGCAGCGCGACCGTGGCGAAGAGCGCCACGGTGAAGACGAGGTCGGCCCGGCGCTGGAAGAGCGGCGAGAGGGAGGTCTCGGCGGAGGCGGCGGCGGAGCTCACGCGACGGCCCCTCCCCTGGCGGCGGACGCGGCCGCGGCGCGGCGCGAGGGCAGGCGGTAGAAGTAGTATCGATGGGTCCGATACACGAAGGCGAGGATGCCGGCCACGGCCTGGAAGATCTCGGAGGGGATGGCCTCGCCGACGCGGCCGGTCTTGTAGAGGAAGCGGGCGACGGGGCGGTTCTCGACCATCGGCACCTCGTGCTCGGCGGCGAGGGCCTTGATGCGGCGGGCGAAGGCGTCCTCGCCCTTGGCGAGCACGACGGGCGCGGAGTCGACGCCGCGCTCGTATTTGAGGGCGACGGCGTAGTGCGTGGGGTTGGTGACGACGACGTCGGCGACGGGCACGGCGGCGAGCATCTGGCGCTGGGCGAGGCGGCGGGCCATGCGGCGGCGGGCCATCTTCACCTGCGTGTTGCCCTCGGCCTGCTTGTGCTCCTCCTTGACCTCCTCGCGGGTCATCCGGAGGTCCTCGTGGGTCTTGAACTTCTCGTAGGCGTAGCTCGCGGCGGCGACGACGCCGAGCGCGAGGACGAGCCGGGACAGGAGCGCGAAGATCGAGACGCGGATGAAGACGCCGAGGTGGTCGAGCTCGACCGGCGTGGTGAAGAGCGGATCGGCCAGCAGCTCGCGCATCGCGAGCCAGATGCAGGCGCCGACCGCGGCCATCTTGACGAAGTCGATGGCGCCGTGGGTGAGGACGCGCTTGGAAAAGAGGCGGCCGATACCCTCGACGGGGTTGAGCTTCTCGAGGTTGAACCCGATGACCTTGGGCGTGAAGTTGAATCCGCTTTGCAGGCCGCCCGCGAGCAGGGCGGCGACGGCGACGGCGACGAGCACGGGCAGGAGCACGATCGCGACGACGCGCGAGGCCTCGAGCAGGGGAACGGGCACCTCCCCGGAGTGAAACCGCACGGTGTGGAGCTGGGCGAAGAGCCCGGCGGTGTAATCGCACACCATGCGCACACCGTCCGACAGGCCGACGGAAAGGGCCATGAGGCCGGCGCCGAGGGCGAAGACGACCTGGATCTCGGGGGAACGCGCGAACTGACCCTTTTCCAGGGCCTCGTTCAGCCGCTTTCCCGTCGGCTCCTCGGTCTTTTGGTCTTTGTCGTCGTCTGCCATCGCGTTTGTTTTGCAGGGGCGATGCCACGCGAATCGACTCCTCCTTAAGTCGTTTTCCCGTAACGTTATAAAAGGTTTTATTCCGTCACCCCCCTTGGCCGGGGCCCCTCAAAACCCACGAAACGGAGCGGGCGGCAAAATCTGCCTCCCTCCCCCACCCCGCCGTCCGGCCCGTGGATCAGGCCGGCGGAACCGGCGCCGGATCAACGCCGGGCGACGAGTTCCAACAACCGCCAGGGAAGGCGCTCGAACTCGCCCGAAAGGTGGCTGGCGAAGAGCGCGCCCGCGCCGGCGAGCAGGCCGAAGCCCATGATCGAGCGCAGCGCGATGCTCACGATGAAGACGTTCATCTTCGGCACGGCGCGCCCGAGGATGGAGAAGCCGGCGGTGATGACGAAATTCAGCGCGATGAAGGGAGCCGCCATGCGCAGGGCGAGGCCGAGGAGGGCGACGACGGCGCCGATGAGCGTCTCGGACGCGGTCGCGGAAAGGCGGCCGGTGCCGGCGGGCGCGATGTCGAAACTGCGCGCGTAGGCGGCGAGCACGCCCTCGTGCGCGTGGAGGAGGAAAAACATCAGCCCGGCGAACATGCCGATGAAGGTGGGCAGCGGTTCCTGCGAGGGCACGGGGGCGTCGAAGCCGGGGGCGGCGACGACGCCGACCTCGCCCGCGATCAGACGTCCGGCCAGTTCGGCGGCGGAGAGCAGGGCGCGGACGACCAGGCCCATCGCCAGCCCGAGCAAAAGCTCCTGCAGGGCGGCGATCGCGAGATCGGCCATCGTCGCGGGGGGCGGGGCCGGGGAGGCCGGGGCCACGCCGGCGAGCAAGGCGCCCATCGAGACGGCGAGCGAGACGCGCACCGTCGCCGGCAGGGCGCGCCCTCCGAGCGTGGGCAGGGCCGCGACCACGCCGACCGCGCGCAGCGAGCCCATCACGGCGAGCAGCGCGGGTTCCCAGGTGTTCATGGCCGGAGTTCGGGCGCGCGGGACGTCGCGGGCTCAGGGCCCCATCGTGGCCATCCGGGAGATGCTCTGCACGGTGAACTCGCCCAGCATGCGCAGGACCCAGGGCGCGAGGACGAGCAGCAGGCCCGCGCAGGCGACGAGCTTGGGGACGAAGGTGAGCGTCTGCTCCTGGATGCTGGTGATCGACTGGAGGAGACTGGTGACGAGGCCGACGAGCAGGATCACGCCGAGGAAGGGCGCCATGAGGAAGAGCGCGAAGGTGACGAGGGTCTTGAAGATATCGATGGCGGCCTCGGCGTTCATTTGAACAAGGAGCGGGGGACGGTGAGCGGGGAATCCGGGGAACGGGCGCCGGCGGCGGTCACATGTGGAAACTCTCGACGATGCTGCGGACCACGAGGTGCCAGCCGTCGACGAGGACGAAAAGGAGCAGCTTGAAGGGCAGCGAAATGATCGCCGGGGGCATCATCATCATGCCGAGCGACATCAGGACCGAGGAGACGAGCAGATCGATGACGAGGAAGGGCAGGAAGATGAGGAACCCCATCTGGAAGGCGGTCTGGAGCTCGCTGATGACGTAGGCCGGGACCACGACGCGCAGGGGCAGGTCGGCGACGCGGGTGGGCGGGAAGCGCCCGAGCTGGAGAAAGAACTCGAGGTCGCGCGTGCGCGTCTGCTGGAGCATGTAGTCGCGCAGCGGCTTGGAGGCGGCGTCGAGGGCCTCGGACGTGTTCGCCTTGCCGTCGAAGTAGGGGCGCAGGCCGGCGTCGTAGGACCGCTCGAGGACGGGGCCCATGATGAAAAGCGTGAGGAACAGGGAGAGGCCGACGACGATCTGGTTGGAGGGCGCGCTGGGCACGCCGATCGCGGTGCGCACGAAGCCGAGCACGATCACGATGCGCGTGAAGGAGGTCATGAGCAGCAGCAGCGAGGGCGCGATGCTGAGCAACGTCATCACCACCACGATCTGGAGGCCGACGCTGGCGGAGCCGGCCTGGCCGCCGCCGTCGAGATCGATGTTGAGACGCCAGGGCTGGGAGGGCGCCGCGGCCGTCGGGGCGGCCGTCGCGGACGGATCGGCCGGAGTCGCGGGCAGGAGGGACGGCGCGGGCTCCTCGGCGAGGGAGAGCGGCGGGGCGGGCAAAGCCGCCGGCGCGGCGGGCGCGGCAAGCGGATCCGCGGTCTGCGCGCGGGGCGCGAGCGGCGCGAGAACGAGAAGGACGAGCAGGCCGAGGCGGCGCAAAAAATCAGGCGTCGTCATGGTCGTCGGTCGCGAGCTCGGCCTCGGAGTCGAGCGGCGCGAGGAGTCGGATGTTGCCGGGGGCGACGCCGAGGAGGAAGCGGCGTCCGTCGACGCCGGCGACGACGAGGAACTGGCGGTTGCCGAGGGCACGGGTGTCCTCGATCACGATGCCGCCGCGGCGGCGGACGGCGGCGACGGGATTGCGGCGGCGCCAGAACCAGAAGGCGCCGGCGCCGAGGCCGACGACAAGGACGAAGGCCCAGACGGGCCCGACGCCCGGGGAGGCGTGCTCTCCCGTCGAGGCGCCGGCGGGGCGCGAGTCGGCGGGATAGAGGACGCGATCCGCGTCGAGAGGGGCGGAAGGGGAAGGGGCGGCGGCCGGGGCCGGAGACGGGGAGGCGGCGGTCGCGGGCTCGGCGGCGTTCATCGGCTGCGCCGTCTCCAAAACGGCGCAGCCGACTACCACGAGCAGCCAGCGGGTCACGCTGGAAAGGAAGGCGCCGCGGTCGCGGCGGTCCGGGCGGAGGCCGGACGAAAGGGGGTGTGCCGGGGCGGCGTTCACGCGGTCTTGGAGACGAGCTCGGTGATCTTGATGCCGAAGTTTTCCTCGACGACGACGACCTCGCCGTAGGCGACGAGCTTGTCGTTGACGTAGAGGCCGACCGGTTCGGAGGCGCGGTGCTGGAGCTGGATGACGGAGCCGGGCGTGAGCGAGAGGACCTCGCGCATCGGCAGCATGCAGGAGCCGAGCTGCACGGTGACCTTCACTTTGACGTCGAGAACGAGATCGAGAGAGGCGGAGTCCATGGCGGGAAAAATCGGTCGGGGTGGTCGCGGAGGGAGGCGGCGTCAGGCGCGCTCCTCCTCGGCGGGGTTGAGCTTGCGGGCGAGGCGGACGGCGACGACGTCGCCCTCGAGGCCGACGGTGCCGGAGAATTTCGCGGAGCCGCTGAGCAGCACGCGGGTGCGGTCGATGATATCGACGGGAAGCTGGAGGACGTCGCCTACGCGGAGGGCGGCGACCTCGCGCAGCGGCATGTCGGCGAGGGCCCACTCGGCGCGGACGGGGATGCGCACGTGCTCGTAGACGTCGCGCCACTCGGCGCGGGCGGGCGGATTGGCGGGGAGCGAATCCTTCTGGCGGCGCTGCTGGAGCGCCTTCACGAGCGGCTCGATGGTGTAATACGGGAGACCGATCTGGATCTGTTCGGAGCAGTCGCCGAAGCTGACCTCGATGGCGAGGGCGAGCACGACGGCGTCGCGCGGGGAGGTCTGGAGGAAGCGGCCGTTGTTTTCGTGGCCGATGATCTGCGGGTGGAGCTCCTGGTCCTCGCGCCACTGGGCGCACCACTCCTCGAGGATGATGCGGACGACGTCCTCGAGCAGGGCGATCTCGATCTCGGTGAGGTAGCGCTCGGCCTTGATGGAGTGGCCGCGGCCGCCGAGCAGGCGGTCGACGAGGGTGAGGGCGAGGCGGGGGTTGACGTCGAGCACGCCGACGCCGAGGAGCGGGTCGGTCTTGAAAAGGCAGATGTGGGTCGGGGTGGAGAGCCCCTCGGTGAACTTGGCGTAGGCCTGGGTCTGGAGGCGGGCCATCTTCAGGCTGCACTCCATGCGCAGGAACATGGAGAGGCGGGCGGAGAGGTAGCGGATGAAGTCCTCGTGCAGGATGCGGAGGCGGCGCAGCTCGACCTCGGTGAGGAAGGCGGGGTTGCGGAAATCGTAGTTCTCGACGCGCGAGGGGTCGGCGTTTTCGTCGCGGGACCCGTCGTGGCGGAGGACGGGCGGCCGCGTCTCGGTGGCGGCCTGGGCGAGCAGCTGGTCGATCTCGTTTTGATCGAGGATGCCGCCGAGTTTGTCGTGCGCGTCGGACATGGCGGTCACTGCACCACGAAGTCGGAGAAGTAGAGGTTGTCCACGACGCGGGCGCCGAGGGCCTGGTTGTAGGCGGCGAGAAGCCGCTCGCGGATGAGGTTCTTCGAGCCGGCCTCCTCGAGGTCGGAGAGCGTGAGCGAGGAGAGGACGGCGAGGGTGACGTCGCCGAGCTGGGGGCGGGCGGCCTCGAAGCGGGAGGCCACGTCGGCGCGTTCGCCGGTGACGAGGAAGGCGACCTTGAGGTAGCGCGTGCCCATCGTGCCGGAGAGATTCACCACGACGTTGTCGAAGCGGTAGGAGTTGCCCTCGCCGGCGGCCTCGGCCTTGCCGTCCTTGCCGCCGGCCTTGCCGTGGGCCGGGGCGGACTTGCCTCCGGACTTGGACGCGGGCTTGGCCTCGGCGGCGGCCACGGGCTCGGCGCCGGGCTCCGCGAGCGCGGACTTCAGGCCCGACTCGAAGCGAGGCAGGACGAGGAAGTGAGCGACCGCGAAGGTGGCGGCCGGCGCGAGCACGATGGAGAGCAGGGCGGGCAGCATCGCCTTGAGACCGCCGCCGGCGCGGGGGGCCGGGGCGGGGGCGGCGGGGGCATCGGCGGCGGCCGTCGCGGCGGGATCGGGTTTTTTCTCGGCCATGGCCTGGGGGCGCTCAGCGCTTCAGGTTGACGACCTCTTCGAGCACCTGGTCGGAGACGGTCACGATGCGCGAGCTCGCCTGGAAGCTGCGCTGGGTGGTGATCATGCTGGCGAACTGCTCGGTGAGGTCGACGTTGGAGAGCTCGAGCGTGCCGGCCTCGATGTTGCCGAGGCCGTTCTGGCCGGGCAGGTGGTCGGTGGCGTTGAGGGCGAGGCCGCCCACGGGGCCGGCGTTGGCCATGCCGGTGTAAAGATTGTCGCCGGCGCGCTGGAGCGCGGTCGGGTCGCGGAAATCCTGGAGGAGGACGCGATTGGTCACGGCGGAGGTGCCGTCGGAGTAGAACTCGACGAAGTTGCCCTGGCGGTCGAAGGAGAAGCTCTTGAGCTGGGTGCCGGCGGGCGGCGTGCCGAGCTGTATGCTGCCGATCGCCGAGGGCGCGTTGCCGGCGCTGCCGCCGGTGAGGCCCTGCACGCGGTAGCCGTTGCTCGTGACGAGGTAGCCCTGGTCGTCGAGGCGGAAGTCGCCGGCGCGGGTGACGTATTCGGCGCCGTCGACGGAGTTGAGCACGCGGAAGAAGCCGTTGCCCGAGATGCCGAGGTCGGTGCCGACGCCGGTGGTGGAGAGGGCTCCCTGGGTGAAGCGGGCGTTGATGGAGGAGATGCCGACGCCGGTGCCGATCTGGATGGAGGAGAGGTTCGAGCCGGAGGAGCCGGACGAGGGCGAGGAGCCGCGCATGGTGTTGCTGAAGCTTTCCTCGAAGTTCGCCTGCGAGCCTTTGAAGCCCGTGGTGTTCACGTTGGCGATGTTGTTGCCGATGACCTCGAGGCCCTTGGTGAAGGCCTGCATGGCGCTGACGCCGGAAGTAAGAGTGCCGATGAGAGACATGTGGGTGCGGGGGCTTTGGGATTACGGTTGAGTGGAGGCGGGCGCGGGGGCGACGCGGACGACGTCGGAGAAGGCGTAGAGCTGGCCGTTGACGCCGACGCGCACGGTGTCGGTGGTGGAGTCGACCGACTCGACCACGCCGGAGACGTCGCCGTCGTCGGTCCGGAGCGTGACCTCGCGGCCGAGCAGCGCGGCGGCGGACTGCATGCCCATGTCGGAGCGCAGGGCGGACATGTCGCGCGACATCTGGGAGGACTGCTCGAGCGAGCTGAACTGCGCCATCTGCGCGATGAAGGAGGTGTCCTCCATCGGCTTCATGGGGTCCTGGTTGGCGAGCTGGACGGTGATGAGCTTGAGAAACTCGTCCTGGCCGAGCGTCTGCTTGGGCAGGCGGCTGGCGGTGGAGGAGTCGGCGCCTTGCGCCGCGTTCGCGGGATTCGAGGTGGTGGAGGTGACGGTCATGGGGCGCGAAGGGTCGGGCGGGCGAGGTTCAGGCGCGCGCGCTGAGAAGGCGCGAGGCGTCGCCGCGGGGGGCCGGGGACGTTTCGGGGACGGAGGTGGCGGAAGCGCGGGAAGGCGCGCCGCGGACGAGGAAGGAGGGCGCGGCGTCGGGCGCCTGGCCGCCGTGGCGGGGGGAGCGCTGCTGGTCGGACGCGGCGGGATTTTGAAACGCATCCTGGCCGGAGGCCGAGGGCGCGGACGAAGGCGTGACGGGGGCGGCGGACGCGCCCGCGGAGATGACGGGATCGGCCCAGCGACGGGCGGCGGAGTCCTGGCCGCGGACGAAGGCATCCCAGCCCTGGGCGAGGGCGGCGCGCATCTCGGGCGAATCGCTGCGGAAATCGGCGAACAAGCGCCCGCCGCGGAACGACACCTTCACGTCGACGCGATGATCACCCTCGAGATCGAGGCTGAGCCGGATCGGGTCGCCAGGGCGGGCTTCGAGACGCTCGGCGAGCTGCTCGACGCGCTCGATGAGGCGCACGGCCGCGGCGGCGGGCGTGGGCGTGGCGGCCGGCGTTTCGACCGGGCCGGCGGCGAGATCAGGAGCCACGGAAAGAGACGCAAACGGGGAGCTCCACTCGGACGCGCCCTTGGACGACGCTTCCGCCACGCCGGCGGGTGCGGCGAAGGCGGGGTCGTGGAGGACGGAGGCGGAGCTCATGGCGAGGGAGTCCTTTGCCTTTTCCATGCCACGCGCGAAAACCTCATACTTTAATCCCTTACCATCAGAAGATTGAAATACATTTTTCCCGAAATCACCCACCGGATCATCCGCGCCCGCGAAACGCGGCGAAGCCGGCGCGGCAAAAACTGCCGGGCGCGAATCCGCGGCTTCCGCGAGGGGCTTTCCCGCGGGCCGCAGACCCGTGCCCGCGCCCGTGCCGGCATCCACAGTCGCCGAAGGCGCGAAAGACAGGTCGGCGTCCGGCGTCGACGTCGGCGCGCCGGTCGTCGTCTCCGCCGGCAAAGCGGACCCGGCGCCGGAACCGGACGCCGGGACGGGCACGGGGGCGAACGCCGGGACCGGCGCGGACATCCGGGCGGAGATACCGGAGGCGGCGGCGAACGCACGCGCGTCACGTTTTTCCGGATACAGGTCGGGGGCGCCGGGACCGGCGGCGCGGGACGAGGCGGGATCGGGCTCGTGTCCGTCGGAAGAAGAGGCCTCGGAGGCGGAGAACCCCTCCGGAAGCGCGGGCGACGCGGGCGACGGCTCGGGCGGGAGCGGCCGGGCGAAGGAGAAGAACAGCGGGAGCTCGAGGCCGGGCGACGACGGGGCGGCCTCGTCGTCCGACTCCTCGTCTTGCGCCGGGCGCGATTCCGCGGCGTCGGCGTTCTCCGGAACGGCGGGCGCGGCGGCCGGAAGGCCGGCGACGGGAAGCCCCGACTCCGCAGGACCGCAGGCGATGAACCAGGGAGCAAGGCCGGGCGTGGGCTTGCCCGAAGACGGCTGCGGCGCGGGGGAAGCCGGCGCGGACGCGGGGCCGCGCGCGGAGCCGGCCGCGCTCAGGACCTCCGCGAAAGGCGCGTCGGACGCGGCCTCGCACGGGTCGTCCGCGACGGGACGGCCGGAGGTCTCGGGGGCGGCGGGTTTTCCGGCGGTGCCGGGGGCGGCCAGGGAAGCAAAGGGAGGAAGCATGCGTTCGCGGCCGTCATGGCGGGGAAAGCCGCGCCATCCGTGGCGCGGGGAAAAAAGGCGGGAAAAGAAAACTCAGCGGGCTGCCGGGGCGGCGGGCGCGGGCATGAGGAGGCGCATGCGCTCGGTGAGCTCGGCGACGCGCTTCACGTTGGCGTTCTCCGGGCCGGGATCGCGGCTGAACTCCTCGAGGATGCCGGTGGTGACGTCCGGCTTCATCATCGAGAGGATCTTGGCGACCATGGCGTCGTCCATCTGCTTGAAGATCGCGACGGCGGAGGCGGGGCTGAGCTTGGCGTAGGTCGTGACGAGGGCCTTCAGGTTGCGCTGCTCCTGGGCGTTGATCTGGACGATGCGCGCGTCGATCTCGGAGCGGAGCTTCTCGATGCGGACGCGGGTCTCGTCGAGCTCCTTGCGCTCGGAGGCGAGACGGGTCTCGCGGGCGGCGAGCTCGCTTTCGCGGCGGGCGAAGAGCTCGCGCTGCGCGGCGAGCTCGCGGGCGACGTTCTCCATCTCGGGCGTCCAGAAATCCCAGGGCTTCTCGGGGCGTTTCGCCTCCTCCAGCTCCACGCGGCGGGCGGAGACGAGGGCGATGGCGCGGACGGTCTGCTGGTGGAAAAGGTAATACGCGCCGGCGACGGAAAGCGCGACGGAGAGGACGACGGCGGGGACGGGGGAGAGCAGCGCTTTCATGCGGGACGGGGGGAGGTGCGGGCGGCGGCGAGCGAGGCGAGTTCGTCGAGCATGGCCTGCTCGGCTTTTTCGGCGGCCTCGCGGTGGGCGTGGCGGGCGCGCTCCTCCAGGCGCTCGACGACCTGGAGGCGGCGGCGGGCGGCGAGCCATTCCTCGCGGGCGCGTTCGCCCGCGAGGCGGGCCTCGGCGTGGCGTTTTGCGGACTCGCGCTCGGCGCGTTCGGCCTCCTGCAGGGCGAGAAGGCCGCCGACCTGGTCGGCGGGGCGGAAGGTGCCGCCGCGCGAGGTGGCGAGCGCCTCGGCGAGCCGGAGCCGGCGCTCCTCGGCGGCGCGCAGGTCAGCGAGCGCGGCGGCGACGCGGCGCTGGGCGGCGCCGAAACGCTCGCGGGCGGAGCGTTCGGCGAGGGCGCGCAGGCCGCGGACGGCCTCGAGGCGGAAGCGGAAGCGTTTCATGACTTGCCCAGGAGTTCGGCGAGCCGGCCGTAGGATTCGCCGCGCGCGCTGGCCTCGTGCACGGGCTGGCGCAGGAAGGCGCGGAGGCCGGGGTTGAGCGCGACGGAGCGGTCGAGCTCGGCGCTGGCGCCGGACTGGTAGGCGCCGACGGTGATGAGGTCCTCGTTTTTCTTGAAGAGGGCGAGGTGTTCTCGGGCGCGGGCGGCGAGGTCGACCTCGGCGGGCGTGCAGATGTCGCGGGTGAGACGGGACACGCTCTCGAGCACGTCGATGGCGGGATAATGGTTCGCGTGGGCGAGTGCGCGCGAAAGCACAAGGTGGCCATCGAGGATGCCGCGCACGGTGTCGGCGACGGGCTCGTTCATGTCGTCGCCCTCGACGAGCACGGTGTAGAGCGCGGTGATGGCGCCGGTCTCGCCGGCGCCGGCGCGTTCGAGCAGACGCGGCAGCATGGCGAAGACGGACGGCGTGTAGCCGCGGGTGGCGGGCGGCTCGCCGATGGCGAGGCCGATCTCGCGCTGGGCCATCGCGTAGCGCGTGACCGAGTCCATGAGCAGGAGGACGTTTTTTCCGGCGTCGCGATAGCCCTCGGCGATGGAGGTCGCGGTGGTGGCGGCGCGGAGGCGGAGCGGCGCGGGCGTGTCGGAGGTGGCGACGACGACGACGGCGCGGGCGAGGCCCTCGGGGCCGAGGTCCTTCTCGAGGAACTCGCGGACCTCGCGGCCGCGTTCGCCGACGAGGGCGATGACGACGACGTCGGCGGCGGCGGAGCGCGCGATCATGCCGAGGAGGGTGGACTTGCCGACGCCGGAGCCGGCGAAGAGACCGAGGCGCTGGCCGCGGCCGAAAGGCGTGAAGACGTCGAGCGCGCGCACGCCGGTGGGGAACACGTCCTTGATGCGCTGGCGGCGGAGCGGATGCGGGGGCTTGGCGGCGCCGCCCGGGGCGCGGTGCAGCGGCACGGGGCCATGCTCGTCGAAGGGCCGGCCGAGCGCGTCGAGCACGCGGCCGAGGAGGGCCGGGCCGGGGAGCGGGAGCGGCGGGCGGTCGCAGGCGGTGACGGAGCAGCCGGCGTGGAGGCCGCCGGTGTCGCCCAGCGGCATGAGGAGGACGCGCTCGCCGCGGAAGCCGACGACCTCGGCCATGACCTCGAAGGAGTCGCGATCGGAGCTGAGCAGGCAGAGCTCGCCGAGACCGACGTTGGGGCCCTCGGACTCGATGATGAGGCCGGTGACCGCGGTGACGCGGCCGAGGCGGCGCAGCGCGGGAGCGTGGCGGACCTGCGATCGCAGGGTGGCGACGAAGTCGGTGACGTCGGGTTTCATGCGCCGACGAGCTCCTGCCGCAGGGCGGCGATCTTGGACGAGGCGCGGGCGTCGGTGACGCCGAAACGGCTGCGCACGAGGCAGTCGCCGGGGTCGAGGGTGTCGTCCACGGTGATCTTCAGGTCGTTGAAATGGCCGCGCCAGGAAGGCACGAGGCGTTCGAGCACGGCGGCGTCGCGCGGGCCGACGACGAGTTCGAGGCCGTTGCGCTCGGGGTAGAGCTGGTCGAGGGCCTCGCGGCAGAGGCGCTCCACGAGCTCGGGCGGGGGCACGAGGCCGGCGAGCAGGCGCTGGCCGATCTCGACGGCGAGCTGGGGCAAGGCGGCGCGGACCTGGGCGGTCAGCTCCTCGTGGGCGGAGCTCAGGCGCTGGAAGACGCCGAGCTGGAGCTCCTGCATCTCGGCGCGGAGCTCGACGATCTGCTGGTTGGTGAAGTCGCGCGCGGCGTCGCCTCCCTCCTGGTATCCGGCGGCGCGGGCGGCGGCGAGATCGGCCGCGGTGTGTTCGCGCGGGGAGCCGGCGGTGCGCACCGCGACGAGCGGGCGGTCGAAGGCGAGGAGATGGTTGTGGACGGCCATGGCGGGGAGGATCAGGCGACGATGGCGCCCTCGCCGTCGCCGATGGTGATGGCGCCCTCGTCCTCGAGGCGGCGAACGACCTGGATGATGGCGTCCTGGGCGACCTCGACGTCCTTGAGGCGGACCGGGCCGAGCATGCTGATCTCGTCGCGGAGGGACTCGGCGGCGCGTTTGGAGAGGGCGGCGTAGATGCTTTCGCGGAGGGCCTCGGTGGCGGACTTCATCGCGATCGCCAGGTGCGACGAGTCGACCTCGCGCAGCACGCGCTGGAGATCGGCGGAGGCGAGGCGGCGGACGTCGTCGAAGCTGAACATCTTGCGGCGGACGGCGGCGCCGAGGGCGGCGTTGCGCTCCTCGATGCGTCCGAGGAGGTTCTTGGAGGTCTCCTTGTCGAGGGCGTTGAGCAGGTCGGCGACGGAGCGGACACCGCCGCTGGCCTGGTAGGACTGCGCGGGCTTGCCGGCGCCGTGGCGGGCGAGGTTGCGGACGATGCGGGCGACGAGGTCGCGCGGGGTGCTCTCGATGGTGCCGAGGCGCTCGGCGACCTCCTCGCGGAGCTCGTTGGGCAGAAGCATGAACACCTCGGCGCCTTTGGCGGAGCCGAGGTGGGACATGATGAAGGCGACGGTCTGGGGCTGCTCGTCCTTGAGGAGGTTGTAGATCTGGCGGCCCTCCATCTCGACGATGTCGGCCATGAGCTCGGAGGAGGAGGCGGCGGGGGGCTCGGCGCCGACGCGGCTGAGGAGGACGCCGGCCTTGTATTCGCCGCGGACGATCTCGAGGGTGCGGCGGGCGTAGTCGAGGCCGCCGAGGGTGCAGCCGAGGCTGTCGCCGACGATGGGGGCGAACTCCTCCAGGACGGAGGCTCGGACGGCCTCGGTGACGACGGGGGTCTGGCCCATCTCGCGGCAGACGCCCTCGATCTCGGCGTCGTTGAAATGGCGCATGACCTCGGCGGCGGCCTCGGGACCGATGACGATGAGGAAGGTCGCGAGCTTCTGCAGGCGGGTGAGCTTGGCGTAGTCGACTTCGGCCATGGCGGGGAGGGATCAGTTGCCCTTGGCGGCGACCCAGTCGCGGAGGGCGGTGCCGACGTTGGCGGGTTTCTGGCGGATGAGCTCGTTGAGCATCTCGGGGGTGGGCGCGGAGGAGGCGCCGACCGCGCGGGCGCCGTTGCGGCCGGGAGCGGCGGCGAGGAGCTCGACCGGGACGGGTTCGGGCCGCTGCTTGCGGAGGCCGCGGTAGAAGAGCCAGAAGGCGCCGAGGGCGATGGCGACGGCGACGTAGCGGGAGGCGGTCTCGATCCAGCCCTGGACGCGGGTCTCCGTCACCAGAGTCTCGATACGCGAGTCGACGGCGGGCGGCTGGAAGGCGGTCTCCTGCACGCTGACGATGTCGTCCAGCGACTGGCCGGCGGGGACCTTGAGGCCGAGGGCGTTGACGACGACGCGGCGGAGGGACTCGAGCTCGGCGGGGGTGCGCGGGACGGCGGGCTGGTCGGCGGCGGGGGCGGGGCGGGCGGCGACGAAGACGGCGGCGCTGAGGGACTTGATGGAGCCGGGGTTGCGGCGGATGTTGGCCGTGGTGCGGTTGATCTCGTAGTTGATGCTCTGGTTCTTGCGATTCTGGGCGTTGGTGACGCTGGGGCGCTCGGGCTCCTTGGCGGCGGCGTCGGCGGGGGCGCCGGGGGTGTTGGCGGCGACGCCGGTGAGGCCGCCGCGGCGCTGCTCGGTGCTGCTGTTGCTGTCCTCGGTGTTGGTCTGGGAGCGGATGACGGCGCTGTCCGGGTCGTAGCGCTCCTCGGTGAGGACGGCGGCCTCGTTGTCGATCTCGGCGGAGACGCGGACGATGGACTGGCCCGGGCCGAGGACGGGCTCGAGCATGCTCTCGACCTTCTTGGCGAAGTAGTCCTCCACCTGCTGGCGGTAGCGGATGAGGCTGGAGGCGGAGCCGAGGAGGGGGTCCTCCTTGAGCTCGGAGGTGAGGACGCGTCCGCGCTGGTCGATGACGGCGACGGAGTCGAGGACGAGGCCCTGGACGGCGTTGGCCACGAGGTGGCGGATGGAGTTGACGGCCTCGGTCTCCAGCCGGGTGCGCACCTCGACGAAGACGGAGGCGGTGGGCTTGACGCCCTGCTCGGTGAGGAGGAGGCGGTTCTCGGGCTGCACGATCATGACGCGCGCAGAGGCGACGCCGTCGAGCTGGGAGATGGTGCGGGCGAGCTCGCCCTGGATGGCGCGGTTGTAGTTGGTGCGCTGGACGAAGTCGCTGAGGCCGAACTGGCCCTTGTCGAAGATCTCGAAGCCGACGCCGTCGCCGCCGGGGAGACCCTTGCCGGCGAGGTCCATGCGGAGGCGGTGGACCTGGTCGGCGGGCACGTAGACGGAGCCGCCGCCCTGGCCGACGCGGTGGCGGATGCCCTGGGCCTGGAGCGAGGAGATGATCGCGGCCGCGTCCTTTTCGGAGAGGCGCCCGTAGAGCAGCTGGTAGTCGGGCTGGCGCGACCAGACGACGAGGCCCACGACGACGATCGCGACGGCGAGCACGGAGGCGATGAGCGAGACGCGCTGGTTGAGGCCGAGCTGACGCCAAAGCGAAAGCAGCGACTGGGCGAAGGGTTTCATGGGCGGGGCGGCGGGAGACGGGGGCTAGCGGCGAAAAAGGGGGAGGCGGCGGGCGGGTCGCTCAGACGGGCATGCGCATGAGCTCCTGGTAGGATTCGACGACCTTGTTGCGGACCTCGACCATGAGGCTGAAGGCGACGGAGGCCTCCTGCATCGCGATGACGCTTTGGTGGAGGTTGGGATTTTCCCCGAGCAGGACGGACCGGGTGACGTCGCGCGCCTCGGCCTGGCGGTTCTCGACGCCGGAGACGAGGCCCTCGAGCACCTTGCCGAAGCCGCCGCCGGCGGCGGGCGCGGGACCGGACGGGGCGCGGGCGACGGGGGCGTCGCGCAGGGGCGCGGTCTCCCAGGCGGGGCGGAGGGCGCCGGTCTGGATCGCGGAGGAAGAGCCGAGGGGGGACATGGGGAAAGGCGGGGCGCGGGCGGCGGCTTATTTGCCGATCTCGAGGGTCTTGAGCGCCATCTGGCGGGAGTTCTTGGCGACGGCCAGATTGGCCTCGTAGGCGCGCGAGGCGGTGATGAGGTCGACCATCTCGTAGGCGAGGTTGACGTTGGGCAGGGTGACCATGCCCTGCGCGTCGGCGTCGGGGTGGCCGGGATCGTGGATGCGCTGGCCGGGGGTGGGATCGGGCCGCACCTCCGCGACGCGCACGGTGGAGAGGCCCGCGCCGCCGAAGCCGCCGCCGGCGCGGACGAGCTGGCTCTCAAAGCTGACGATCTGCCGCTGGAAGGGACGCCCGTCGGGACCGCGCGTGGTCTGGGCGTTGGCGATGTTTTGGGCGATGAAATCGAGACGGGTGCGCTGGGCGTCGAGGGCGCCGCTGGTGGCGGAAATGCCGGCGAGGAGGTCCATGGCGTGAAGGGGCGCGGGGCTCAGCCGGTGACGCGACCGGAGATCGCGAGACGGAGCTGCTTGATGTTGTTGCTGACGAGATCGGAGAGGTAGTCGTGCTCGACACGGTTGCGGCTCATCGCGAGCAACTCGGTCTCCAGCTCGACGCTGTTGCCGTCGGCCCGCACGGTGCGCACGGAGGAGTCCTCCGCGAGCGCGGGCTGGATGGAGGAGATGTCGGCGGCGGCGGGCGGCGTGCCGCGGGTGAACTGGGAGCGCAGCGTGGCTTGGAAATCGGGGGCCAGGTCGACGCGGCGATAACCGGGCGTCTCGACGTTGGCGATGTTGCTGGCGATGGCCTCCTGTCGCAGCACGGAGGCGTCCAGGAGCTTCCGGGCCAACTGGTAGTTGGCGTTGTTGGCGACGGGTTCGATCATGCCCCCCCAGATGCACCGCGGATGCCAGCCGCGGAGCCACCCCCGCATCAAACAGGAGAATAGGCGCTTACGGTTTTTTATTTTACCAAGACCGTCGCGGACGGCCCTCCAGCGACGGCCTGAAGGCAAAAATTGCCGGGCGACGAGACGGCAAGAAATCTGCGTCGAACGACGTTCATTTTTCCGCGGGCGCGCCGATTAACCAGAGGCCAAGCCATGCGGCCCACCGACTACCAGTTCATTCGCGATCTCGTTTACCGCCACAGCCGTATCAATCTGGGGCCCGACAAACACGAGCTGGTCGGCGCTCGCCTGGGCAAGCGCCTGCGCGCGACGGGCAAGGCCAGCGTCGAGGACTATTGCACGCTGCTCCGCTCCCCCGAGGGCGAGGAGGAGCTCGGGCACCTGATCGACGTCATCTCGACCAACCACACCTACTTTTTCCGCGAAGAGGGGCATTTCGCCGCGCTCCGGGACGTGATCCTCCCCGACCTGGAGAAACGGCGCGAAAAAGAGCGCTGGTCGACCCTGCGCGTCTGGAGCTCGGCCTGCTCGAGCGGCGAGGAGCCCTACTCGATCGCGATGGCGCTGGACGAATATTTCTCGGCGCGCCCCACCCCGTGGAGCTGGCAGATCGAGGCCACCGACATCTCCAGCCGCATCCTCACCAAGGCTCAGACCGCGATCTACCCGGCGGAGACGGTCTCGAAGCTCGGAGCCGCCCGGACCAAGGCCTATTTCCAGGTCGGCTACGGCGAGCAGGAGGGGTTTTACCGGGTGCGCCCCGCGCTGCGCTCCCTGGTGCGCTTTCACCGCCTCAACCTCCTCGAGGGGCAACCGCCGTTCTCGGAACCGTTCCAGGTGATTTTCTGCCGCAACGTCATGATCTACTTCGACCGCGCCACGCAGGAGGAGCTTGTGCGCCGGCTGAAGGCCCGCCTCGCCCCCGGAGGCTACCTGCTCGTGGGGCACTCCGAAAGCCTCACCGGCATCGCCCACGGCATGACGATGATCCGTCCCGCCACCTACCAGGCGCCCCTGCGCTGAGACCATGCCCGCCGAACGCCCCATCCGCGTCCTGATCGTCGACGACTCCGCCGTCGTGCGCCGCCTCGTCACCGAGGCCCTCTCCGCCGACCCGGCCATCGAGGTCGTCGGCACCGCCTCGGACCCGTTCCAGGCGAAGGACAAGATCAAGCAGCTCTCGCCCGACGTGATCACGCTCGATCTCGAGATGCCTCGCATGGACGGCCTGACCTTCCTCGGCATCCTCATGCGCGAACGGCCCACGCCGACGATCGTGATGAGCTCCCTCACCAAGGAGAACTCGGTCTACGCCCTCGAGGCGATCCGCCTCGGCGCCGTCGACGTGCTCGCGAAGCCGGGCGGCTCCTACAGCTTCGGCGACCTCGGCCCGCGCCTCGTGCTCGCGGTGAAGGGCGCCGCCCGCGCGCGCCTCGGCCGCCTGGGCCATCACGCCCCCGCCGCCCCGAACGCGGCGCACTCCCCCGCCCCGCGGCCCGATCGCGTGGCCGCCCCGTCCATCGCGCCGGATCCGCGCCGGCTGATCGTGCTCGGCGCGTCCACCGGCGGCACCGAGGCCCTGCGCGAGGTGCTGGCGCGCCTGCCCGGCGGGCTGCCTCCGATCGCCATCGTGCAACACATCCCCGCGCACTTCTCGCGCGCCTTCGCCGAGCGTCTCGACGGCCTCTGCGCCTTTCGCGTCCACGAGGCGGTGGACGGCGAAACCCTTCGCCCGGGCATGGCGGTCGTGGCCCCCGGCAACTACCACCTCCTGCTCCGCTGGTCCGGCGCGGGCTATCGCGTGGAGCTGAGCTCCGGCCCCCAGGTCTGGCACCAGCGCCCCGCCGTCGACGTGCTTTTCAAGTCGGTGCCCGAGCCCTGCGCGCGGTCCGTGGTCGCCGGCGTGCTCACCGGCATGGGAAAGGACGGCGCCGAGGGCCTGCTGCGGCTGCGTCGCGCCGGCGCGTCCACCTTCGCGCAGGACGAGGCGAGCAGCGTCGTCTACGGCATGCCCCGCGAAGCATGGGAAAACGGCGGCGCCGAGCGCCAGGTTCCGCTCGAGGCCATGGCCGAACACATCGTGCGATCGATCGCCGCCCCCGTCACGCCCCATGCCCTCGCCTGACCCCCAGCCTTCCCGCACCCTGCTCGTCGTCGACGACGAGCCCCGAGTGCTCGCCGCCATCAAGGAGGTGCTCGAACGCCAGGGCTTCGCCGTCTGCACCGCGTCGGATCCCCGCCACGCCCTCGAGCTCATCCGCGAGCGCGAGTTCGCCGTCGTCCTCTCCGACCACCTCATGCCCGGCATGTCCGGCATGGACCTCCTCGTGGAATGCCAGCGCCTCCGGCCCCGGGCCACGCGCGTGCTCATCACCGCCGCGGTTTCGCTTCCCACCCTGGTGGAGGCGATCAACAAGGGCGAAATCTACCGCTTCCTCGCCAAGCCCTGGCTGCGCGAGGAGCTGATCGCCACGGTGCGCAACGCCCTCAACCGCCACGAGCTGATCGTGCAAAACGAGCGCCTCCTGCACACCACCTCCGAGCTCAACCAGCGCCTCGGCGCGGCCAACCTCGCGCTCGGCGAACAGGTGAAACGCCTCGAGCTGCAACGCGCCGAGCTCGACGCCGCCACCCGCGAGCTCGGGAGGCGCTACGACCGCTCCCTCGAGCTCTGCAGCCGCATCCTCGCCACCTTCGACCCCGCCCTCTCCCGGCAGACGCGCAACATCGCCCTCGTGGCGGAGCAGATGGCGGAGTCCGAGGCCGCCACGGACTACCTCGAGGCCGAGGAACGCCAGGTGCTGAAGGCGGCCGCCTGGCTCTGCGACCTCGGACTCATCGGCGTGCCCCGCGCCACGCTGCACCACTTCCGCGCCGATCCGGCGCGCCTCTCCAAGTCCGAGCTCGACGGACTCCACAACCACCCCGTCTACAGCCAGACGCTCGCCGCCCACATCGATGACCGACCCCTGCTGGGCGAGACGATCCGCGGCCACCACGAACGCTTCGACGGCGGCGGCTTTCCGGACGGCCTCGCCGGCCAGGCCATCCCCCGCGCCGCGCGCTGCCTCGCCGTGGCGGTGTGGTTCGTCGAATCCGGCCTCACCGACGACCGCGTCGCCGCGGCGATCGAGGCGGAGTCGGGCAACGCGCTCGATCCCATGGCGGCGCGCCTCTTCCTCGCCGCCACCCGGACGAGGACCCTGCCCCGGCCCGTCCGCGAGATCGATCCGAACGAGCTGCGGCCCGGCATGGTGCTCGCGACCGGCATCTACAGCCCGCACGGCCTGCTCCTCGTGGGCGAGGGCCAGTCGCTCAACCCCGCCACGATCTCCAAGATCCGCAGCCACCATCTCGTCGACCCGCTGGGGCCGCGCCTGCTCGTCTACACCTGATACCCCGCCATGGCCGGTTCACCCACCATTTCCGCGATTTTCGCGCAGCGTATCGTCGTCGGCGTCGCCGAGCTGGCGGTCACCAACCAGACCGCGGCCACGCTCAGCACCTACGCCCTCGGCTCCTGCATCGGCGTCGTCGCCTACGATTCGCTCGCGCGCGCCGCCGGCCTGCTCCACCTCATGCTGCCCGACTCGACCATCTCGCCCGAGAAGGCCGCCCGCCAGCCCGCGATGTTCGCCGACACCGGCATCCCCGCCCTCTTCAACAACCTCACCGGCGTCCGCGCCCAGCGCAGCCGCACCACGCTCTTCGTCGCCGGCGGCGCCTCGGTCCTCTCCGGCCCCGATTCCTTCCAGATCGGCGAGCGCAACGCCGCCGTCGTGCGCCGCACGCTCGCCGTCTACGGCTGCCGCATCGCCGGCTACGAGGTCGGCGGAACGGTCAACCGCACCCTGCATCTCAACGTCGGCACCGGCGAGCTCACGATCAAGATGCCCGACCGCACCCTCACGTTCTCGCTGGCCTGAGCGGAAACCCGGCGTCCGGGGAACGCGCCCGGTCGCGCCCCGGAGAGCCCGCGCGAGCGATTCGCCCGCGGACACGGCCGGGCGCGAGCGAAACGACTCCGCCTCCGCGGCGAGGTCAGAACTTCACCGCGCCGGTGTTGAGCTTCCCCTGGAGCAGCTGGGTGGCGCGCTCGAGCACCCGCGGCAGCGTGCGCTCGAGCAAATCGGCGCCGAGTCCGTGCGCCTCGAGCAGCGCGGAATCCAGCCGGTAGAGATAGGCGTCCTCGCCCTGGCCGGCGCCAAGCGCGGCGGCCAGATGGTTCGCGGCGTGCACGAGGGCCGCGATCGGGGAAAACTCCGCGGGGAGCGTCGCGTCGGGCGGATTATGCTCCGCGACGGCCACGCAGGACGCGGGAAAGCGCCACTCGCGCAGCAGGCGCGCGCTGACCATGGGATGATTGAAACCAAGCACCTCCGTCTCCGCCTGCAACCAGGTGCCTCCCTGGGCCGCGCGGCGCGTCCGGATGGCAGAGAAATCCGCGGCGCAGCTGAAAGCGATGGCGAGCTTGCCGATCTCGTGCACCAACCCGCAGGTGTAGGCCAGCGAGGGCTCCGCGAGCCGGGTCTCGGCCGCGAGCGCCTCCGCGGCCAGCGCCTTGACCAGCGAGGCGCGGCAAAAGTCGCCCGCCTCCCAGCGGTAGCCGTCGACCTCGATCGCCATCCAGCGCGAGGCGAGCGACAGCGCGGCGAGCCGGTAGATCTCGCGGACGCCGAGCCGCATGACCGCCTGCCCGACCGAGTCGACCGGCGCGTCGGCCGCGAAGCAGACCGAGTTGGCCATGCGCAAGGTCGCGCTGGCGAGCACGGGGTCGAGGCCGATGAGCGCGGCGAGCTCGTCCAGGTCCGCGTCCGGGCGCTGGAGCTGCTCGGCGAGCCTGGGCAGGAGCGTGGGCGAGCAGGGCAGGCTGAGCGCGCGGGCGCAGACTTCGTCGAAGGTCGGCATGGCGGGGAGGGCGCTCAGTTCCCGCAGAGCGAGGCGGGATCGAGGATGAGGGCGATGCTGCCGTCGCCGAGGATGGCGCCGCCGGCCACGCCGGGGCGGCCCTGGAGATAGGCGCCGAGGTTCTTGATCACGACCTCCTGCTTGTTGAGCAACTCGTCGACCAGGAGGGCGTAGACGCGGCGGCCCACCTCCACGATCACGACGATCGCCTCGGTCGGATCCTCGCGGGCGCCCTCGATGCCGAAGATGCGGTGCAGGCGGTGCAGCGGCAGGATCTTGCCGCGGTGGTCGAGCGCCTCGCCGCGGCCCTGCACGGTGGCGAGCAGCTCGCGCGCGGGGCGCAGCGCCATCTGCACCGTGACGGTGGGCAGGATGAAACGGTCCTCGCCGACGCGCACGAGCAGGCCGTCGATGATCGCGGTGGTGAGGGGCAGGCGGACGCGGAAAGTGGTGCCGGAGCCCGGCGCGGTCTCGATCTGGATCTGGCCGCGCAGGCGCTCGATGTTGCGCTTCACCACGTCCATGCCCACGCCGCGTCCGGACACCGCGGTGACCTTGTCCGCGGTGGAAAATCCGGGGAGGAAGATCAGGCCGCAGATCTCGTCCGGCCCGGGCGTGACGCCGTCGGGCACGAGCCCCTGGGCGCGGGCCTTGGCCAGCACCTTGGCGCGATCGATCCCCCGCCCGTCGTCGGACAGCTCGATCACGAGGTTGCTGCCCTCATGGTAGGCGGCGAGGCGGAGACGGCCCTGGTCGGGCTTGCCGGCGGCGCGACGCGCCTCGGTGCTCTCCAGGCCGTGGTCGAGGGAATTGCGCACCATGTGGACGAGGGGATCGACGATCTCCTCGACGACGGTGCGGTCGATCTCGGTCTCCTCGCCCCGGGTCTCGAAGACGCAGGGCTTGGAAAACTCGCGCGACAGATCGCGCACGAGCCGCTCCATGCGCTGGAAGGTGGGCTTGATCGGCACCATGCGCAGCGACATCGCGGTGAGCTGCAGGTCCTTGGTGATGCGTCCGAGCTGGGCGAGGTTGCGACCGAAGGCCGTGCCCCCGGACTCGGCGGCGAGGCCGCGCCCCGACTCGAACAACTGGCTTTGCACGATCACGAGCTCGCCCACGACGTCGACCAGCGAGTCGAGCTTGTCGGTGTTCACCCGCACGGACGAGGCCCCGCCCGCGGGTCTCCCGGCGGCGCCGGCTCCGGAGGAGGAAGAAGCGGAGCCCGCCCCCGCGGCGGACGCCTCGGGGCCGGACGGCGCCGGCTCCGCGACGGGGCGTTCGCCCCCGACGACGAGGCGGCGGACCGCGGCGATCAGGCCGGACACGGGAACCAGCTTGTCCGGCATCGTGCCGCGCTCGATCGCGAGCGTGATCTGCCCCATCATTTCCTGGATCGCGTCGCGGCTGCTCAGGATCTCCGTGACGATGGCCGGGGTCAGGCGCAGGCGCCCATTGCGGGCGAGGTCGAGCAACGACTCCACCTCGTGGGCGAGCCGGTGCATGGGATTGAGATGAAGAAATCCGGCGACGCCCTTGATCGTGTGGAAAGAGCGGAAAAGGCCGTTGAGCGCGTCGCGATCCCCCGGCTGCGCGTCGAGCACGAGCAAGGCCGCCTCGATCTGTTGCAGGTGGTCGAGCGCCTCGATCTGGAACTCGCCCAGCAGCTCGCGATTCCCCTCGAGATCGATTTTCAACATCTCGTCGACCTCGCCTTCGGCGGCCGGCGTCGCGACGGACGCGGGGACCGGAACGGCCGGGGCCGGCGCGGGGGCCGGCATGACGGGCGCGGGGACGGATGCCGCCGCGTCGACGGCACGCTCCCGGGACAGCGCGCCCGGCAGCCAGGCGCCGAGCTCGCGGAGCTTGGCCGCGCCGGCCTCGTCCCAAGGCCGCGCGTTCTCCAGCAGGGTGTCGAGCATGGCCTGCAAGGCGCGCAAGGGAGACGCGACCGGGCTGTCCGGCTCGAGCAAGCCGAGGATGTCGGTGAGGATGCTGTAGGAGGGCACGAGCCCTTCGTCTCCCCCCGGCGAGGCGAAGATCGACTCCGCGGCGAGGCGGCTGGCGAGATCGTCGAGCAGGGCGTAGTTGGAGGCGTTGATCGACATGGGGAAATAGGGCGCGAATTCGCCGTCCTTGGGTTTCGACACTTTGGGCCGGGACTTTAGGCCGAGCTTTCCCGGCTAAAGTCCGGCGAAAACGCGCCGATTGAACAGCCACGAAAAGCGGCAGGTCCGCACCACCCCATCGACGTCCAATGAGCACCCTTCAAAACACCGACACCGCCCGCCTCGCCGGGAAATACCTCACCGTCGTCCTGGACAAGGAGGCCTACGGCATCGCCGTCCTCAAAGTCCGGGAGATCATCCGCATGCAAAAGATCACCCCCGTGCCGCAAATGCCGGCCTTCGTGAAGGGCGTGATCAACCTGCGCGGCCGCGTGATCCCGGTCATCGACCTGCGCCTCAAATTCGGCCTCAACGCCGAGCTCGCCGAGCGCACCTGCGTGGTCGTGGTCCAGATCTCCATCGACGCCGCCCGCAACGTGCAAATGGGTCTCGTGGTCGACAGCGTGGAGGAGGTCGTGAGCCTCACCGGCGCGGAGATCGAGCCCACCCCCGAATTCGGCGCCCGCATCGACACCTCCTACCTCCTCGGCCTGGCCAAGGTGAAGGGCGTGGTGAAGACGCTCCTCGACATCGAGCGCGTCGTCGCCCCGGAGACGATGGACCGCATCGCGCAACTGGGCTGAGCCCGGCGGCGAATCCACCCTCTTGCGAAAAAGGCGCGACCGTCGAGGTCGCGCCTTTTTTTGCGTCCCGCAGGGCCGCGCGAAAAAACGCGCGGCTGTCGACGCACGTCCGCCGATCTCGGGACGGGGAAAACCGCCTCAGGCCGGCGAACGCTCGCGCCGGGCGTCGAGCAGCTCGCGCAGCACGCGTCCGAAGGTGGAAAGCTCGAAGGGCTTGGGCAGCACGTGCTGCTGGCCGATCTGCTCGAGCTCCGTGGTGGCGGCCTCGTTCAGGTTCCCGCTGATCACCAGCACCGGCAGCTCGGGCCAGCGCTGACGCAAGACCTTGAGCACGTCGATCCCGCCCATCCGAGGCATGTTGAGGTCCAGGATCATCAGATCGACCCGGGCCTCGGCGCGCAGGATGCGCTCGATCGCCTCGGCGCCGTTCATCGCGGACTCGACCTGGTAGCCGGCGGACGAGAGCACCGCGCCCAGCATCTCCTGGATGGGGAGCTCGTCCTCGACCACGAGGATGCGCTCGTCGCCCGGAGGCACGGCCGCCTCGCCATTCGAGGCGACGAGGGCGGAGGCACGCTCCTCCGCGCGCATGCGCAGGGGCAGGTAGACCCGGAACACGGATCCGACGCCGGGCTCGGATTCGAGATCGATCGCGCCCTGGTGGTTGCGGACGTTGCCGTAGACGGTGGCCAGGCCCAGGCCCGTGCCGCCGCTTTCGCGCTTGGTGGAGAAAAACGGCTCGAAGACGCGCGCCCGCACCTCGGGGGTCATGCCCATGCCCGTGTCGGCGACGCGGAGCTGGACGTAGTCGAGCACGGGATCGAGACCGAGCGCGACGAGGCGCTGCCCCGGGACGCGCTCGGTGGAGATCTCGAGCGCACCGCCGTGCGGCATCGCGTCGCGCGCGTTGACGCAAAGATTGAGGACGATCTGGCGGATCTGGTCGGGATCGGCCGCGAAGCTCTCGATCTGGTCGTCGAGATCGATCCGCAGCTCGATGTCGCGCGGGAAGGTCTCGTGGATCAAACCGCCCAGCTCCCGCACCAGCGCGCTCAGCTGCACCGCGCGGTAGCTCACCTCCGTCTTCAGGCTGAAGGACCGGATCTGCCCGACGAGGGAGGCCGCGCGCAGGGCGGCGGCGTGCACCGCGTTCAGGTAGCGGTGCAGGTTGGCGTCGCCCGCCTGCAGCGAGAGCGAAAGCTCGGTGAAGCCGCGGATGATGGAGATGATGTTGTTGAAATCGTGCGCGATGCCCCCGGCCAGCGTGCCGAGACTCTCCATCTTCTGCGCCTGCCGGAGGCGCTCCTCGAGCCCCTTGCGCTCGTTGATGTCCTCCCGCAGGCAGATCAGCGACGTCATCTCGCCGAGGTGGTCGCGGATGGGCGAGACCTGGACGAACTCCCAGTTCTCGCCGCCGTCCTTCCTGCGCGTGCGCAGTTCGCCCGCCCACTTGTTGCCCGACGCCACGAGCGCGCAAAACCGGCGGTAGGCCGCCTCGCTCGGGTGACCCTCGCGCAAAAGCGGGATCTGCCGGTCGAAGATCTCCTCCATCGTGTAGCCGGTGACCTCGGTGTAGCGGGAATTCACATACTGCGGGGTCCCGCCCGGCGTCGTGATCGCGATGGAGACGGGCGCCTGCTCGATCGCCTGGGCGAGCTTGCGGAAATGCTCCTCGGCGAGGCGGTGCTTGGTGACGTCGCGCCCGATGGCCCGCACCGAAACCGTCCGGCCCGCCTCGTCGCGCAGCGCGGTCTCCTCCCACGCGATCCAGCGCCAGCCCTGAGCCGTCTGCCAGCGGTGCTCGCGGGAGACATGGAAAGGCGGGCGCGCGAGGCGCGACGCGGACTCGGCCCAGTCGGCGGCGTCCTCGGGATGCACCAGCTCGGAAAACCCGCGGCCGATCCAGGCGGGGCCGGCCTGCCCGAACTTGCGGGCGAAGGCGCGGTTCACCTCGAGGATGCGCCCGCCCCCGCCCCCGGCCGCGTAAGCGACCGCGAGCTCGGGGCTGCCCGACCAGGGCTCGAGCAATTGGACGAAGGGAGGATTGGACACGGAACCGTGAATGGGAGCCAGGGACATGGGCGGCCTCCGCTCGTCTAGACCATGCCGGGCAGCTGCTCGGGCAGCCGCGCCACGAGTTGCTCCACCGCGGCGCGCGCCTGCTGCGCCTCGCGGGTTTCGCCCTCGAAAAGCAGCCCCCAGCCGGCGACCTCGGACCAATGCCGCAATCCGCCGCACGCGATACGTTCCAAGCCGCCGGGCGTCCCGGTGGCGCGGACCGCATGATCCGCCACCTGCACCGCCGCGGCGAAACGCCGGTGCTCCCCCGCCTCGTGCGGCGAGACATGGTGGCGAACCGCGGCCGTGATCTCCGGCGAAAGCTGGTGACGCTCCAGATAATAGCCGCCGATCATCGCGTGGTCCCAGCCGATGAGCGCCCGCTCCGCCTCGCAGACCTCCTCGGGACTGGAGTATTCGCGATCGACGATCTGCTCGAACTCGGCCGGCCAGGTAGTGGCGAGCACGACCTTGCCCACATTATGCAGGAGCCCGATGATGTAGTCGGTGTCGTCGTCGACCAGCAGGTCGGTGAAGGAGAGGATCTCGCGGGTGACGATCGCCGTGCCGATCGAATGCTGCCACATTCCCCGCCAAGGCAGGCGCGCGGCGGCCGGCCCGAGCTTTTTCTCCAGGTCCTCGAGCACCGGGGTCGCCATCGCGAGCTCCCGGATCTGGCGCGTTCCGAGATAGAGCACCGCCTCCTCGATGTTGTTCACCTTGGCGCTCAGGCCGAAATAGACGCTGTTCACCATGCGCAGGAGCCGCGCGGTGAGAGAAGGATCGCGGCGGATGATCTCGGCGATCTGCGAGGTGTAGCCGCGTTCGGAATTGATCAACCCCTTCAGCTTCCGGTCGATGCTCTCCAACGAAGCGAGCTTGGGGCAGCGCTCGATGCGCTGCCGGATCTCGTCGTCGAGATAGGACCCGCACGGCGCTTTGTCCGAGGGTGTGGGCACTTGGCTTGAGATGATCACGCTGATGTCATCTTACGGCACAACCGCGCCCGAATTTAGCCGCTGAACGGACCAATCGGCTACGCAGTCCCCGCCGGGATCGGCCGCTCCCTCCCCCTCGAAAGCCCGGCCCGGCAAAATCTGCCCACCCCTTGTCGCGCGGACGGATTCGGAGGGGGATATCCCAATAAAATACGAGTTTATACGTTTACAAATAGCCACTTAAGAATCCCAAAAGGACCGTGGCGCATGTCTTGCAGAAAGCCGGCCATGGCCACCATGCTGTCCTCCTCCGCGCCCGCCTCGGCCCACCCCCGCCCAGAGCTCATCGCCCATCTCCGCACGGCCGCCGGAGCCGCCCGCGCACGCCGCGAACCCGTCCCGGCCGAAGCGCGGGAACAAGCCCGCCAGGCCCTGGCCGCCGGCGCCCCCGAAGACATGGTCCGCGCCGCCGGACTCGCCTCCGCCTGGGAACTCCCCGAGGCGCCGCGCCTGGCGGACGTCCCCGACGAGCTCTGGGGGCCCTACGCGGAGTGGCTGCTCGCCGCCCCCGCCTCGCCCGCGCCCGAGACGGCGGCCGCGGTCGCCCGCCACCTCGCCCGCCGATGCGCGGAACTCGCCGACTGGATGGACCGAAACCTCGCCTCTCCCGCCGTTCGCGCCGCGGCCGACGCCTACCTGGGCTCCCCTCCGCCCTCCTTGGACGTTTTCCCCGCCGAGGAGATCCTTCCGCTCCAGCAGGCCCGCGCCCGCATCCTCCAGCGCGCCCAGGGCCGGCCCGCCGCGCCGGCGGCAACCCCGCGCCCGCGCGCGGGCCGCCCGCTTCGCGTGGGTGTCCTCCACGATCGCTTCGACCATCGCCCCGCCTGCTTCGCCACCCTCGCCCGCTGCGCGCAGCTCGATCCGGAACGAGTCGAGCTGCACTTCTTCGCCCTCCAGCTTTCCGGCTCGGCCCTCGAGGAGCGCTGCCGCGAGTTCGCCGCCTGCTTCCACGTGCTGCCGCACGGCCTCGCCTCGCAGTTCCACGAGCTCAAGGCCCTCGACCTCGATTGCCTCGTCTTCGCCGACGAGCTCTCCGGGCACCGTTTCCCGATGGCCCAGCTGGCCTTGCTCCGCGCCGCGCCGCTTCAAATCGCGACCGGCCCGCACACCACCGCCCTGGGCGGCGTCGATCTGCTTCTCTCCGGCGAACTCGACGCGCCCGCGACCCGGCCAAGGGCCTTCGCGGAGCGTCTGGCCCTGCTGACCGGCAGCGCCCAGGCCTGGGATCTTTCCCCCGACCGCCCGGCCGAATCCATCGCCTGGACCCGCGCGGTCCTCGGCCTGGCCGAGGACCGTCCCCTCGTCGTGGCCACGGCGCCCGCCGTCCCCGCGTCCGCCGATCTCGCCCGCTGGCGAACCCTCCTGAACAGCTCCCCCGAGACGACGCTTCTGCTCGTCCCGTCCCCCGGATTGGAGGATCTGTCCGAGATCCGCGCCGCGGTTTTCGCGTCAGGCGAAAGCCGCCTCGTCCTCCACGAGCCCGCGCCCTTCGACCACGCCGCGCTCGCCTCGCTCCTCGGCCTCGCCGACCTCGCCCTCGGCCTGGACGGACCCGCCGCCGCGCTCGCGCTCGAGGCGGGCGTGCCGCTCCTCGCGCTCGCCGCGGAAGCCGCCTCCGCGCCGCTCCGCGGCTCGGGCCTCGAAGAACTGGTTTTCGCCGACGAGCCCGCCCGGCTCTCCGCCGCCGCCCGGCTCCTCGGCGACGCCGCCGCCCGCGTCGAGTTGCGCGGCCGCGTCCTCGCCGTCGCCGAGAGCCTGCCCCGCGTCGCCGACACCTACGCGCTCGCGTCCGACTTCGTAGCGCTGCTCGAGCACGCCTGGGATCGGCTCTGCGCCGAGGGCCACGGCCGCTTCCGCCGCCAGCGCGAACCGCTCCGCGTAGCCACCCCCCACTCGCTCCACCCGGGCGACCTGCACGCCGAGGCGCTCGCCTTGCTCTCCTCCGGACGCCCCGGACGCGCCGCGCCCTGCCTCCTCTCCGCGATCCAGCGCGCCGGCGCCGACGCCGCGCTCTGGTTCGACCTCGCCCGCGCCTATCGCGCCACCGGGCAAATGCCTCCGGCCATCGAGAGCCTCGAGGCCAGCCTCCGCCTCGACGAGGGCAACGCCGCCGCCTGGCGGCTCCTCTGCGAGCTAGCCGCCGAGGCCGGCAACCTGGATCTAGCCCGCGAGGCGCTCGACGTCGCCGCCGCCCTCGCCGCCGAGCATCCCGACCTCGCCGGGCTCCGCGCCCGCGTCGCCGTCTGAATCGCCCGTCCCCGCAGCCGGCCCCATGCTTTCCCTCGTCTCAATCTGCATGAACCGCGAGGCGCACCTGCGCCGCGCGGTGCCGGCGTGGCTCGGGCTGCCTGGCGTGGACGAGATCGTGATCGTCGACTGGAGCACGCGCGAACCGTTCCCCGACCTCCTCGGGCTGGACCCGCGGATCCGTATCGTGCGCGTCGAGGACGAGCCGCGCTGGGTGCAGACCTACCCGACCAACCTCGGCGTCGCCCACGCCCGCGGCGACCGGATCCTCAAGTGCGACGCCGACTGCCTGCCCGCGCCCGCGGTCTCCGCCCTTCGCCCCGCGCCCGGCCGCTTCTTCGCCGGCGACTGGAAAACCGGACGCGCCGCCGGCAAGGGCAGCGTCAGCGGCCAGTGCCTCTTCGCCAAAACCCAGTGGGAGCAGGTCAACGGCTACTCCGAGCTCTTCCGCCGCTACGCCCACGACGACATCGATTTTTATCGCCGTCTCGAAACCGCCGGGCACGCCCGCGCCGACATCCCGGCCGACGCGCTCGATTTCCTCCCGCACGACGACGAGGCCCGCGTCGCCCACCAGGCCACGCCCTCCGCCGCCACCACCGCCGCCGCGCCCGACGTGGACGCCTTTCTCCACCGCCAACTCGACTACCACGAGGCGATCAACGTCGTCGTCTCGCAGCTCCTCCCCTGGGGCCCGTGGTTTCCGCAGGCTCGCTACGAGACCCTCGAAACCGCCCGCGAAGGCCGCCTCCTGCGCCTCCGCCGCGACCGCTCGCGCGAGATCCCGATCTCTCCGGCCGTGATGCAGCTCGCGCAGGGCCACGCCCTCCGCGCCGTCGCCTCCCGCGTCACTCGCCTCCCCGCCGCGCAGATCGCGCGCCTCGACGAGCCCTCCCTGCTCCGCCTCCTCGCGCCTTTCGCCGCCGCGCGTCCCGCGCCCGCCGCCGCATGAGCTCCTCCGCCCCGCTTCGCCTTCTTCTCTGGACCGACGATCCCGGCCGCGGCGGCGTCGCCCAATACAACCACGCCCTCGCGCTCGCCCTCCGCGCCGCCGGCCACGCCGTCTGCCTCGTCCACACGCGCGCCGAGACGCCGCTCACCCGCGCCCAGGCCGCCGCCGGCGTCGCCCACCGCTTTCTCGACTACGACACCGCCGCCGACTTCGCCCGCACCCTGACCGACACCGCCTCGGCCCGTGAAATCCTCGAGGCCGAACGCCCCGACTCGCTCATCTTCAGCGACGGCTGCCCGATCTCCAACCTCGCCGCCCGCGAAGCCGCCCTCGCCCTCGGCATCCCCTTCGTCTGCGTCGTCGGCTTCGTCGCCCCCTACCTCGCCGAGCGTTTTCCCGCCACGCTTCCCGTCCTCGCCCGCCACTACGCCGCCGCAGCCGAGGTCGTCTCCGTCTCCGCGGAAAACCTCGCCCAACTGCGCCGCGCCTACCGCCTGCCCGCCGGCAAGGGCCGCGTCATCCACTACGGCCGCCCCGAGGAATTTTTCGCCCCGGCGGATCCCGCGAATCGCGCCCGGCTCCGCGCCGAGATCGGCGCCGGCCCCGACGACTGCGTCGTCCTCACGCCCGCCCGCCTCACCAGGATCAAGGGCCACGCCTACCAACTCGCCGCGCTCGAGGCGCTCCGCGGCCACGCCCCCGCCCTCGGTCTCCATGCCGTCTGGCTCGGCGAGGGCGAGGCCCGAGCCTCGCTCGAGGCCGAGATCGCCCGCCGCGGCCTCTCCGACCGCGTCCACGTGCTCGGCCACCGCTGGGACGCCGCCGCCTGGTATGACGCCGCCGACATCTTCGTCCTCAGCACCGAGCACGAGGGCATGCCCCTCGCCATCATGGAGGCGATGGCCAAGGGCCTGCCCGTCCTCGCCTCCGCCGTGAGCGGCATCCCCGAGGAGCTCGGCCCGACCGGCCGCCTCCTGCCCGACCCGAAGACCCGGCCGCGCGAGTGCGCGCTCCAGCTCGCCCGCACCCTCGCCTCCTGGGCCGCCGATCCCGCCGCGCGCCGCGCCGTCGGCGCCGCCGCCCGCGAACGCGCCCTCCGTCTCTTCACCGAAAAACGCATGCGCGAGGAAACCCTCGCGCTCCTCGAAACCCGGCTCTTCCCCGCCGCCGTCCCCGCCACCACATGACCTTCGACTACCTCATCGTCGGCGCCGGTTTCTCCGGACTCACCCTCGCCGAACGCCTCGGCAACGAGCTCGGCGCCTCCTGCCTCGTGGTCGACCGCCGCGCCCACATCGGAGGCAACGCCGCCGACGAATACGACGACCACGGCGTATTGATCCACAAATACGGCCCGCACTACTTCCGCACCGACAGCCCGCGCGTCCTCGACTACCTCTCGCGCTTCACCGCCTGGCGCCCCGTCAACTACCAGATCCTCTCCTGGACCCGTCAGCGTTACTGGAAATTCCCGGTCAACCTGAACACCTTCGAGCAGATGATCGGCCGCCCCTCCACCGAGGAGGAGTTTCGCGCCCACCTCGAAAAAGTCCGCGTCCCCATCGCGAACCCGAAAAACTCCGAGGAGGTCATCGTCTCCCAGATCGGCTGGGAGCTCTACGAGCAGTTTTTCAAGGGCTACACCCAGAAGCAGTGGCGCAAATCCCCCGCCGAGCTCGACGCCTCCGTTTGCGCCCGCATCCCGCTCCGCACCAACCGCGACGACGCCTACCTGCGCGAAAAATTCCAGGCCCTCCCGATCGCCGGCTACACCCGCATGTTCGAGCGCATGCTCGCCGCCTCTCCCGGCGTGCGCGTCCTCCTCAAGACCGACTACCGCGAGGTCATGCGGCAGGTCCGTTACGGCCGGCTCATCCACACCGGCGCGATCGACGAGTTCTACGACTACCGCCACGGCGTGCTTCCCTACCGCTCGCTTCGTTTCGAGGCCGAAAGTTTCACGCCCGAGCAGCTCCGCGAACGCGAGCCGATCTCCGGCCACCCCGGCTTCTGGCAGCCCGCCTTGCAGGTCAACTACCCCAACGAGTTCGACTTCACGCGCATCGTCGAGGTGAAGCACGCCACCGGACAGCTCTGCGCCAACACCACCATCGTGCGCGAATACCCCGCCGACTACGTGCGCGGCGGCGAGGCCTACTACCCGATGCCCACGCCCGAGGCGCGCAAGGCCTACGAAACCTACGCCGAGCTCTCCCGCCTCGAGCCGCGCACCTACTTCGCCGGCCGTCTCGCGACCTACAAATACCTCAACATGGACCAGGTCGTCGACGCCGCCCTCGACCTCTTCGCCACCATCCGCGCCGATCGCCTCGCCGAGCGCCGCTCCGCGGCGTGACCGGAAACAAAGAACGACAGAGCGACAGAGGAAAGACCGACCGCACAAACCCTTCGATGTCACCCCTCCCGTTCCGCCCTTCTGTCCTTCCGTAGCTCCGCCGCTCTGATCCGTCATCTGTCGTTCTGTCCTCTGTCGCTCTGTCCTCTTCCGCCCTGACACCATGCACCTCGCGCCCGTCGTCATCGTCATCCCCACCCGCAACGACGCCGCTACGCTGCCCGCCTGCCTGCGCTCCGTCGCCGCCCACGCGTCCTCGCACCCCGACTGGCGGCTCATCGTCGTCGTCGACGGCTCCACCGACGCCACGCCGGCCATTCTCTCGGAGTTCGCCCCGCTCTTCCCCGCCGACCGCCTCACGCTCCTCCGCCAGAAAAACCTCGGCGTCGCCCGCGCCCTCAACGCCGCCCTCGCCCACCCCGCCGCCGCCGGCCGCGATCTCCTGCGCCTCCATTCCGACGTCGTCGTCGAGACGCCCGGCTTCCTCGAAAAACTCTCCGCCGCCGCCCACGCCTCCGCCGACCGCGGCATCGTCGGCGCCCGCATCCTCCTTCCCGACGGCCGCATCCAGTCCGAGGGACGCGCCTTCGTCACCGGCCTCGGCCTGCACCCGCAGCACCGCGACCGCCGCGCCTTCTCCCCCGCGCCCGCCGCCGGCTCCGCCACGCCGGTCGAGGTCGACGGCGTCGCCGGCGCCTGCGCCTACTACCGCCGCGATCTGCTCGACGCCATCGGCGGCTTCGACCCCGGCTACGGCGCCGCCTGGATGGAAGACGACGACGCCTGCGTCGCCGCCCGCGTCGCCGGACGTCGCGTCCACGTCCTGCCCGCCGTATCCGCCGTCCACTACACGCGCGCCCTCCAGCCCGGCTTCATCTCCTACGTCCACGGCACCGGCCCGCAGATCACCCAGCTCTGCTACTCGCTCAAGGACGTCGCCCAGCGCCTCCAGGCCGACTACTGGGAACGCAAGTGGGGCTGGCATCCCTATTTCCCCGACCTCGGCGAGATCCGCCGCCTCTACGGCCACACCCCGCTTTGCTGGCAGATCGGCGAACGCCTCGCCTCGCGCGAGACCGACCCGCACCCGACCGTCGACTGCTGCCTCGTCACCTGGAACACCCTCCCGCTCCTCAAGCGCTGCCTCGAGAGCCTCGCCGCCACGCGCTACCCGGCCGACCGCCTCGCCGTCTACGTCGCCGACAACGGCTCCACCGACGGCACGCTCGACTACCTCGACGCGCTCGCCGCCACCTACCCGTTTCCGATCCACGTCACCAAGCTGCCCGTCAACACCGGCTGCCCCATCGGCCTCAACTTCGCCGTCCAGGCCGGCCGCGGCCGCCTCGTCGCCCGTCTCGACGACGACATCGTCCTCCCGCCCGACTGGCTCCAGCCCCTCGTCGACGCCCTCCGCGCCCGCCCCTTCGCCGGCTGCGTCGGACCGAAGATCGTCAACGACAACCCCGCCCGCACCGTGCAGTGCGGGCCCTACCGCCACTTCCCCTCGCTCTACGGCCACGACGACGAGGCCGACGCCGGCCAGGCCGATTACCTTTCGCGCTGCACCCACGTGCGCGGCTGCTGCAACCTCTACCGCCGCGACGTCTTCGCCCGCGCCGGCCTCTTCGATCTGCGCTACAGCCCCACCCAGTTCGACGACCCCGACCACCACGTCGCCCTCCTCCAGGCCGGCTACGAGATCCTCTACGAGGGCCGCGTCGCCGTCGTGCACAAGCTCAACAACGGCCTCGCCCGCTCCGCCGCCGGCATCGCCAACCAGCAGGGCAACTCCGGCAAATTCTTCGGCAAATGGGCCGCCAACGTCTTCGAGGTCCTCGAGCGCTCCCTCGATCTCTCCCGCGAGGGCCGCTACCTGCCCGACGACGGCGACACCTCCGCGCTGCTCGACGCCGCGCCCGATCCCGCGTCCTACCCGCGCCGCGACGTCGCGCCCGCCGCCGACAAGCTCGGCCTCGTCGAACGCGTCTACGCCGAGCTCGCCCCCGGCGTCCTCCCGCCCGCCGTCGCCGACATCCGCGACCGTCTGCTCGCGCTCGTCGACATCAAGCACCGCACCGGCGCGCCCGGCCACGCGCCCGACATCCTGCTCACCGCCCTCGGTCTCTGCCCGGAGCATCCCGCGCTCTACGTCGCCTTCGCCAAGACCAACCTCGCCCTCGGCCTCCCCGACGCCGCCGGCCAGATCGCGCGCCGCGGCCTCCACCTCGCCCCCGGCGACGCCGAGCTCCTCGCCTTCGCCGGGCAATCCGCCGATGCCGCGCCGCGCGTGGACTCCGCCAACGCCTCCATGCTGCACCGCGCCGACGCCATCGGCGAGGCCGCCGTCTCCATCACCGGCGCCGCCTCATCCGCATCCGTCGACGCCGCCTCCGGTCCGCGCCTGCGCGTGCTCATGGTCAACACCTTCGAGCCGCGCCTCTCCGGCGGCGACATGCACCAGGTCAAAAAGACCCGCCAATACCTCCAGTCGCTCGGCGTCCACGTCGACGTCGCCTGCACCCCGCGCCCCGATCCGCGCGGCTACGATCTCGTCCACGTCTGGAACTCCTGGTTCCCCGCCCAGACGCTCCCGCAGCTCAAGGCCATCCGCGCCCTGCGTCCCGACATCCCCGTCGTCCTCTCGCCGATCTACTGGAACATGCGCGAAAAAGCCTGGGCCGACCGCGCCGTCCCCGCGATCTTCGCCGAGGCGCGCTCGCCGCAGCATCTCCATGAGCAGCTCCAGCTCCTCGCCGCCGACCGCTTCGTCCACCGCGGCTCGAACCGCGCCTCCGCGCCCGAGCCGAATTTCAACGGCTACGAGCTCTACCAGCGCCAGCTCTTCGGCCTCGTCGACCACCTGCTCCCGCAGAGCCACGCCGAGGTCGCCAACCTCCGCGCCACCCTCGGCGTCGAGTTGCCCCACACCCTCGTGCCCAACGGCGCCGAACACGCCGTCTTCGACCGCGCCACGCCCGAAGACTTCGTCCGCCGCTACGGCCTGCGCGACTTCGTCCTGATCGTCGGTCTCGTCGAACCGCGAAAAAACCAGCTCATGCTCCTCCACGCGCTGAAGGAGACCGGCCTGCCCGTCGTCGTCATCGGCCGCCACTACGACCTCGGTTACTACCGCCTCTGCCGCGAACACGCGCCGAAGAACGCGCTCTTCATCGACCACCTCCCGCACGAGCAGCTCGCCTCCGCCTTCAAGGCCGCCCGCGTCCACTGCCTGCCGAGCTGGATGGAGTGCGCCGCCTTCGCCAACGTCGAGGCCGCCCTCTGCGGCTGCGCCCTCGCCGTCAGCGACCGCACCTCCGAGAAGGAATACTTCGGCGACAACGCCTACGCCTGCGACCCGGGCAACCTCGTCTCGATCCGCAACGCCGTCCTCGCCGCCTGGCGCAACCACGCCGCCGACGCGTCGAAACGCGAGGCCCTGCGCGAACAGTTCCGCACCCGCTACACCTGGGAGGCCGCCGCCCGCGCCACTTTCGCCGGCTACGAGGCCGCCCTCGCCGCGCGCCGCGGCGCCTCCGCATCCGCCCACGCCTGATCGCGATTCCCCATGGCCTCCCCGCGCCTGCTCATCCTCGACGAACCCGCCCGCCACCGCGAGCTCTACGGGCGCGCCCTCGACTCGCTGGGCGCGGAGAAGCTGTCGCCCGCCGGCGTCACGCCCGACGACCTCGCCGCGCTCGCGCCCGACGCCGTCCTGCTCAGCCGCGAATGGACGCCCGAGTGGCGCCTGCTCGCCGCCGCCGCGCGCCGCGCCTCCATCCCCGTGATCTACGTCATGGATGGCGTGATCGAGTGGTCCTACGTCTGGAACAACCTCAGCCACATCAAACCTTCCGGCGCCTTCCTCCAGCCTCTGCTCGCCGACCACCTCTGCGTCATCGGCCGACACCCCGCGCGCGTCCTCGCCTCCTGGGGCCTCGCCGAACACATCCACGTCATCGGCCTCCCGCGCTTCGACGCCTATGATCGCTCGCGTCGCGTCGAGGCCGGCCGCGCACCGCGCATCCTCGTCGCCACCGCGCGCACCGCCGGCCACGACCCCGAGCAACAGCTCATGCTCCGCCGCGCGCTGCGCGATCTGCACGCCTTCTTCGCCGCGCACCCGACGCTTCGCCCGGTCTGGCGCATCGCCGCCGATCTCGCCGAGGACATCGGCGTGCGCCCCGACACCGCGGGCACCTTCGCCGAGGCCCTCGCCGATGCCGACGCGCTCATCACCTCGCCGTCCACCTGCCTGCTCGAGGCGATGCTCAAGGGCGTTCCCGTCGCGCAGCTCGATTACCGCCCCGCCCCGCTCTACACGGCGTCGGCCTGGGAAATTCGTTCCGCCGAACACCTCGCTCCGGTCGTCGCCGAGCTTCTCGCGCCGCCGCCGGCCAAGCTCGCCTGGCAGGACGCCTGTCTCCGCGACGAACTCGAGCTCGGCGACGCGTCCGCCCGCCTGGCCGAGATCGTCTCCGCCGCCATCGCGCGCCGCCCGGTCGTATCCGCCGCCGCGAACGACTCCGCCGCGACCCCCGAGCCCGGCCGCCTGGATTTCCGCCAGATCCACTCCGAGCTCAGCCTTTTCTCCGCCGCGCCCGCCGCCTCGCTCGCCTACGAGCTCGACGCCGCCCACCGCCTGCTCCGCCAGGCGCGCGAACAACGGATCGCCGCCGTCCGCGAGGCCTCCGAACTCGTCGAGGCCGCCTTCGCGCACGAACTCGCCGCGCTCCGGGCCTTTCCGCTCATCGACCACCTCGCCGAGGCCGAGATCGTCCGCGAACGTCACGGCGCCGTCTCCGCCGGCGTCGCCACGATCGGCGGCCACACCCGTCGCACGCTTTTCTTCGGCGCGCCGGCGATCGCCGGTTGGCTCCTGCCCAAAGGCGAGCCCGGCCTGCTCGCCTTCGCCCTCTCCACCCACCCCGACACCTGGACCAACCCCGAGAGCGGCCCCTGCCGCTTCGTCGTGCGCCTCAACGGGGACGTGCTCGTCGACCAGACCGTCGACCCGGCCCGCGAGGAGGACCGCCGCTGGCATTGGTTCAACCTTCCCCTGCCCGCGCATCCCAAGGGCCCCGCCCACCGCCACGCGCTCATCCTCGAAGTGAGCGGCGTCGACGGCGAGGCCTTCCGCTGGGGTCTTTGGCGCAACCCCGTCGCCATCTGGACCACCGATCCCTCCCTGCAACCCGACGCCCACGCCCCGCTCGCCGCCCGTCAGCCCGATTACTACGTGCCCGGCCGCAGCGTCGTCTAACTCGTCCCGATTCCCGCCATGTCCTCCAGCCCCCTCGCCCGGCCCGCCCCCGGCCTCGTTCGCCCCGCCTCCGCCCCCCGCCCCGTCCTCTGCAACAGCTGGCCCAAGGCGGGCACCCACGCGCTCCTCGAGCTCGCCCGCCTCGCGCTCGGCGACGGCCCCTGGTATGGCGACCCCGACATCAAATACCCCGAGGGCGAACACATCTTCGTCGCGCGCGCCACCGAGAGCCTCGCCCGCCACGCCGGAGGCGCCTGCGTCATCAAGGGACACTTCGGCCGCGGCCCGCTCATCGAGTCCTTTCTCGCCGAGCACGACTTCGCCCACCTCTTCGCCGTTCGCGATCCGCGCGAGGTCGTCTGCTCCACCTGGCGCTGGCTGCGCGACCTCCGCCGCCACTGGGCCATCAGCCGGCACCTCGCCCCCCTCTCCCCCGACGAGCAGATCTCCGCCATCATCCGCGGCCTTCCCGTGCTGGCGCCCTTCGACGCCGACCGCGACGTCCGCTGGGATCTGCCGCTGCCCGGCCGCTACGCCGCGCTCACCCGCTGGCTCGATTCGCCCGACTGCTGCGTGCTCGCCTACGAGGATCTCGCCGGCATGCGCGGCGCCTCCGCCCAGTTCTCCGCCGTCGAGCGCGCGCTGGGCCACATGCGGCTGCCTTTCGACCGCGCCGACGTCGTCCGCGTCGCGGGCCTGGTCTGCAACCCCGCCTCCGCCACCTTCCACTCCGGCCCCGCCTCCCACTGGGAAAAGCACTTCACCGCCGAGCACCGCCGCCTCTTCGTCGAGCTCGGAGGCGAGGAGCTGGTCGAACGCCTCGGCTACGAGCCCACCCTGCCCCGGCGCCCTCGCCCGCTCGCCCGCGCCCGCGGCGCGGCCGCCCCGGAAGCCGAGGCCGAGAGCGACGCCGGTCCCGATCTGCGGGCCTTCGTCGACCAGCTCGCCCGCTTTTTCGGCGCGGCCGCCCCGGTGCAGGTCGAGTTCGCCTCCGCCTCGGGGGCCCTCGTCGTCGCGCATCACGCCGGCTCGCCGCTGGCCATCCAGGAAAGCGTCGAAACCTCGCCCGACTTCCCCCGCCTGCCGCTCGCCGACGGCGCCGCGCCCGCGCTCTTCAACCTCGGCACGATCGCCTCGCTCGACGATCGCGCCCTCGACGCCTGGCTGCCCGAACTGCGCCGCGTCGCCCGCGGCCCGGCGTGGATCGCCCTCGAGTCCTCGCCCGGACGCGACCGCGCATGGTGGGAAAACCGCTTCATCGAGGCCGGCTTTCGCAAGCATCCGCTCGCCCAGACCCTCGTCCCCTTCGAGGCGCTCGAGGACGAGTCGCAGGGCCTCCTGCTCGTTCTCGAGGCCATCCCCCCGGCCGTCCTCGCCCGCCGGCCGCTCGCCGCGCTCCGCGCCGAACGGGACCTCCACATGGACATGCTACGCGAACCGGGCCTCCGCTCCGACGCCCACCTCGCCCGCTACGTCCTCGCCCGCGAACTGATCCCCGCCCGCGCCCGCGTCCTCGACGCCGCCTGCGGCCTCGGCTACGGCGCCGCCGCGCTCGCCCGGGACTCCTCGGCCGCCGCCGTCATCGGCGTCGATCTCTGCGCCTCCTCCGTGGCCTACGCCCGCGAGGTCTACGAACCGCTTTCGCCCGTTCTCCAGTTCCACGCCCACGACGCCACCCGCCTGCCCTGGATCGGCGACGGCACGATCGACCTCGTCGTGAGCTTCGAGACGCTCGAGCACGTGCCCAACCCGGAGCGCCTGCTCCGCGAGTTCGCCCGCGTGCTCAAGCCCGGCGGCCTGCTCATCGCCTCCGTGCCCAACCTCTGGATCGACGAACAGGGCCGCAACCCCGTGCCCTACCACCTCCACGTCTACGACCACGAGCAGTTCCACGGGCAGATCGCGCGGCACCTCGAGTGGCGGGCCCTCTACCGTCAAAACGCGGGCGGCGGCTGGAAACGCCCGCAGCCGCGCTCCCTGCGCCTCGTCCCCGACGGCGCCCCGACCGACGAGGATCTCCGCGACGCCGAGTGGTGGATCGCGGTCGCGCGAAAAGCCGCCTGAGACGGCCCGCCCCGCCATGCCCCGCGAGCCGGTGCTCGTCCTCGGCGACTCCCACGCCGCCGTCTTCCGCCACCCGCGCTTCGCCCGGGACCATCCGGACGTCGACTGGCGGATCGTGCTCGTCCACGGCGCCACCGCCTCCGGGCTGGAGAACCCCAACGACTCCCGCACCCGCGCCTACCCGACCTTTCGCCGCGCCCTCGACGAGGGCCGCGAGCGGCGCGTCGTCGTCACCCTCGGCGAGGTCGACACCGGATTCGTCATCTGGTATCGAGCCTTCAAATACAACGAGCCGCTCTTCGCCATGCTCGGGCGCGCCGTCGACGCCTACGCGCGCTTCCTCTCCGAGGCGTCCGCCCGGGCGGACGTCCTCTGCCTGGGCGCCCCCCTGCCCACCATCCGCGACGGGGCCGCCTGGGGCGAGGTCGCGAACCTGCGCCGCGAGGTTCGCGCCCCGCAACTCGCCCGCACCGCCCTCACCCTGGAGTTCAACCGGCGCGTCCGCGTCTTCTGCCGCTCCCGGGGAATCTCGTTCCTGGACCTCGACGCCGTCTCGCTCGGCCCGGACGGGCTGGTGCGCCCGGAGCTGCTCAACACCAACCCCGCCGACCACCATTACGAACCCGGCCCCTACGCCGACCTCGTCTCGCCCCGCATGACCGGGTTTCTGGGCCGCGCGACTCGGGCCGCTCAAGAAGCGCCCCCGGCGTGACGAAACAGGACGGCGTGACCTTGCGCCCGGCCCGTCTCGCCCTCGCCTCCGCCCTGCTCCTCCTCGCGGGAGCCGGCCTTCGCGAGCGCGCGCCCGCCTCCGCGCCTCCGGCGTCCGCTCCGACCGAAGCGGAATTCGCCCGCACCCCCGGGCGGCCGCACCCCGACGCTTTCGCGGAATCCCCCGCGCCCGTCGCCGAGGATTCCCCCGCCCCGCCGCTTCCCCCCGGCGTCACCGGCTCCTGGATCGGTCGCTTCGACGCCCCCCTCGCTTCCCTCGCCCCCACCCCCGCGCGGGATTTCACGCCCCCGGTAGACCTCTCGATCCCCGTCTCCGCCGACGAACGCATCCCGGTGCGCCTGCGCCGCTTCGACGTCGCCGAGCCCGACGGCGGCGTCTTCACCGGCGAGGTGCCCGGCCAGCCCGGCGGCACCGTCGTGCTCAGCTACGTCGGCCGCGCCCAGGCCGGCGTCGTCTATCTGCCCGGCCAAAACCGCTCCTTCGTCATCAACGGCGGCGACGACGGCTCCATCCGCGTCGTCTCCACCGACCTTTCCCGCGCCCCCGGCTGCGCGCCCGCGCCGCCCCTCCCGCCGACCACCCGACCCTAGACCTCCATGCCCGCGCCTTTTCTCCGCCCTCGCGCTCTCGCCGCCGCGCTCCTCCTCGCCCTGCCGCTCGCCTCGCGCGCCGCCAACACCGTCGTGGACATCCTCGTGGTCTACACCCCCGCCGCGCGCGCCTACGCCGGCGGGACCAACGGCATGCTCGCCGCCATCAACTCCCACGTCGCCCTGGCCAACACCTGCTACGCCAACAGCGACGTCGCCGTCACCCTCCGCCTCGCCGCCGCCGCCGAGGTGAACTACGTCGAGACCGGAAGCTTCAACACCGACCTCGTGCGCCTCCAAAACGGCGCCGACGGCTACATCGACGAGGTCGCCACCCTACGCGACGCCTACGGCGCGGACCTCGTCTGCCTCGTCCGCCGCGACGCCGCGGCCGGCGTGGCCGGCCTCGCCTACGTCGGCAACGCCACGCCGTCCTTCGCCCCCTACGCCTACAGCGTCGTCGCCGACGTCTGGGCCGCCGGCAACCTCGCGTTCCCCCACGAGCTCGGGCATAATTTCGGCTCCTATCACGACCGCGCCAACTCCTCCGGCGCCACCCACCCCTACGCCTACGGCTGGCGCTTCTACGGCAACGACGCCCGCCAATACATCACCGTGATGGCCTACCAGCCCGGCTCGCGCATCCCCTATTTCTCCAACCCCTCCATCCTCTACCAAGGCCAGCCCACCGGCGTCGCCTACCCCGCCGCCAACGCCGCCGACAACGCCCTACTCCACGACACCAACGCCGCCGGCACCACGGCCTTTCGCGCCTCCTCCGCCCCCGTCGGCAGCGGCGTCCGCGGCGACTTCAACGGCGACGGCAAGGTCGACCTCGTCCTCTCCAACGTCTCCACCGGGGCGCGCGCGCTCTGGACCTTCGACGGCGTCTCCCGCACCTCCGTCCAGGTCCTCCCCGCCGGCGCGGCCGCCTGGCAGATCGCCGCCGTCGCCGACTTCAACCGCGACGGCCACTCCGACCTCATCTTTCAAAACTCCTCCACCGGCGGACGCTCGATCTGGCTCATGAACGGCCCCGCGCGCGTCTCGATCATCGACCTCCCCGCCGGCCTCCCCTCCTGGCGCATCGGCGCCGCCGCCGACTTCGACGGCGACGGCAACATCGACCTGCTGTTCCACAACACCGCCGACGGACGCCGCTCCCTCTGGCTCATGAACGGCGTCACCCGCACCTCCGTCGTCGACCTCCCCGCCGGCATCGCCTCCTGGTATATCGCCGGCGCCGACGACTTCGACTCCGACGGCCATCCCGACATCCTCTTCCAAAACGTCGCCGACGGACGCCGCTCCCTCTGGCTCATGAACGGCGTCACCCGCCAAAGCGTGGTCGACTTCGCCCCCGGCCTCGCCGCCTGGCGCATCGCCGCCGCCGGCGACTTCAACGCCGACGGCCACCCCGACATCGTCTTCGAAAACATCTCCGACGGACGCCACTCGCTCTGGCTCATGAACGGCGTCACCCGCCAGTCCATCGTCGACCTCCCCGCCGCGACCGCCCCGTGGCGCATCGGCAACCGCTGACGCCACGCAACTTCCTATCCTGTCGCGCATTTCTTGCAGGCCCGAACAGCGGATCCTAGCCGGGCGATTCGCCCCATTTTTGTAAATTTTCGCCCAAACGGTCCGATAAACCTACCGCCCCCCAGCGAACCACTCCGCCCTCTAATGAAAACCACCCAGCTAACCGTCGGTCAGCGTGTCGCCTACGGTTTCGCCCTCCTGCTCCTGCTCGCCTCCGGTCTAGGTGGGTTCTCCGTCTGGCGCATGATCAACGCCGCCTCCGGCGCCGACTTCCTCGCCCACGCCGTCGCCCCCCAGGCCAACCTGGCTTCGCAACTCGACGGCGCCTCCAGCAGCGCCCAGCTCAGCGCCCGCACCTACTCTCTCACCGGCGACAAGGCCCAGCTCGACGAGGCCCGCAAATACCTCGCCACAGTCCAGATCTCGATGGACGCCGCCAAAAAACTCTCGGCCGAACAGCCCGCCCTCACCGCCCTCGCCGAAGGCGTGAGCGCCGCCGAAAAAGCCCTCGCCGCCTACGTCCAGGGCCTCAACGCCACCGAGGCCAACATCACCCAGCTCGCCCACATCCGCGAGCAACTCGACGGCTCCGCCGCCAAATTCGTCGACGAGATCACCATCTATCTCGCCTCCCAGGACAAACTCCTCAGCTCCGAGATCGCGGCCGGCGCCGAGGCCGCCAAGCTCGAGGAACGCCATCTGAAGATCCTCCGCGCCAACGAGATTTTCGAGCTCGGCAACACCGTGCGCATCCGCGCCCAGAAAGCCCAGGCGCTCCGCGACTCCACCCTCGCCGAAAAAGCCCTGCCCGACTTCGAAAAGATGGAGGCGCTCCGCAAGGAGAACCTCGCGACCACCCGCCAGGCCGACAACATCAAGCAGCTCGACGTCGTCGCCGCCTCCGCCGCCACCTACCGCGAAGGCGTCCAGGAACTAGTCCAGAACCTCTCCACCGCCGCCGCCATCAACAAGGCCCGCGCCGCCGCCGCCGACGACTTCGACAAGGTCGTCACCGAACTCCTCGATCGCTCCATCACCCGCACCCTCGATGTGTCCCAGAACTCGGCCAGCACCCTCAACGCCGCCTCCACCCGCGTCATCTGGGGCCTCGCCGCCGCCGTCCTCGTCGGCATCGCCGCCGCCGTCCTCATCATCCGCGGTTTGAACAAGCGCCTCGGCCAGACCGCCGAATCCCTCGGCCAGGGCTCCCTCCAGGTCGCCTCCGCCTCCGGTCAGGTCTCCTCCGCCAGCCAGTCCCTCGCCGAGGGCTCCAGCGAGCAGGCCGCTTCCCTCGAGGAGATCTCCTCCTCCATCGAGGAGCTCGCCAGCATGACCAAGCGCAACGCCGACAACGCCCAGGCCGGCAAGATCGCCTCCAACCACGCCCGCGCCGCCGCCGAGTCCGGCGCCTCCG
>JACCEA011005105.1_pt1 | contig 55705 bp, 72 predicted proteins | sample 7449851 | NCBI WGS metagenome assembly JACCEA01 (sample SAMN15323453, study PRJNA562643) | freshwater metagenome | isolation source: river surface water | place: USA:Blue River Watershed | collected 2017-08-18 | reverse complement strand
TGGGTGAGTTGAAGTCTATGAAGTCATCGGCGGCAACCAACCGCATGGATGCGTTCGATGCACTGGGCGAGTTCATCAACGAGAACATGGACGCTACCTTAACGGTCATGCACACCCCCGGTCAGAAGCCAATGCGGGACAACAACCGACCCTACATCGCAGACATCCTTGTGCGCTACGACTTGTACCGCAAGTCCTACGATGGCAGTTTCGATTCGGGCACGGTGCTTGTCGAGCGTACCAAACTCCGCAAGTGGCTCAGCCAACGAGGCTATGACTACAAGCAGTTTGTTCAAGAGTTCGAGGCTGAAGGAATCCTTGCCACACCGAAGTCACAGAAGGCGTACTTCGGTAAAGATGTTGGCATTAAGATTCCGCAGTGCTATGTAGTCGGCATCAACCTCAATCACCCACGTTTGCAGGGAATCTTGGATGACGCCGACCAGTCTGTGAATGACCTAACCCACGGTCAACTCAAAGTTGTTTAGTCAGGGATGCCTTGGAGTGTTTCTTCATCTACACCGTAGAGTCGAAGCATATCCTTGGCTTCTGACCTACCACCTTTGGCGGAGGACTTGAGACTGCGTAGTGCCAGTGGTTTCTGCGCTTCACGGAAGGCTTGGCTAACAGACTTGTCAAAGTTGCGAATCTCAAGGCGAGTGCCCTTGGTGGATTCGTTCCAGTCCTTGATGTAGTCCTTCACATCCTTCTCGGCTTCAGGGTCTTTCGACAACCGTGCTGCAACCGCACGTCGTACAGCCTCAGTCTTAATCATGGACATGTAGGCTTGTTCCTGTGAGTCTGCCATCAACCAGTCCATCTGTGCCTGCGCACGGGATGGATACCAACCCAGTGCCTTACCAAGAATCTCCCAACCAGTGGCGTTCTTTGCCACAACATATCCCTTGGAGTCGAGGATTGCGCCTGTGTCTTGGAACTTGAGGGCTTCGCCAAAGTTCTTAAACGCCCGTACTGGATTGTCAGTCAACAAACTCGACAGGCTTGAGCGTCCAGTAACTATGCCGGGGATAGTGTTGGTGAAGTACTCAAGGCTACCCACGAGGAACGATGTCGGTGCACCTGCGATGTTAACCACCTCACGCAAAAGTTCTTGCTTGGTGGCTGACGGTTTAAGCAGGCCCGTGCCGGGAACAATATCACCCAAGCCGAGACGGTTCGAGAACGACCAACCAGTGAAGTGGTCAAGCAGACCACGCATGATGATTGGGTTAATCTCCTCAGCCAGTTCAGCACCAAACACTTCTTTAGTCAGACGGGCAAACTCTTTCTCGATGGAACCCATACGCAAGCCAAGGCGTTGAGCAATGCCATCAACAATGTCCAAGATGTCATCAGAACCCGGGATACCACGCACGCCGGATAGCAGAATCAACGACCCGAGCATGATGATGCGACCCTCGTAGTTCATGTTCTTGAGCAACTGAACCATGAGGATGGGGTACTGCTTGTACATGTAGATGAACGACTGGAGTCCACCACGGAAGAAAGCAGGGCGGTTGTACTGTGCGTAGTCACCTTGTGTAGCATCCACGGCACGAGACGCAACTGCTCGGGCAGCGATGTCGGCTGCGTTGTGGTCTACGCCGGAGGCCCGTTGACGGTCATACTCACCACGATATGCTGCTAGGAGAGTGACACGGCGGTTGAACTGTTCCGAGTAAGAGAACGGAGCCATCCACACCTTCACAAACTTTTGGAATGTAGGGTTCACGAGGATGGCACGCCCACGGCTTGTACCCGTCAAAGCGTTGAACTGGGCAGCATCAAGACGCTGCTCCTCAGTCATGGTGTACAGGAAGTTTAGTTCGGCAAACGTCAGACCATCCTTGTTGCGGTCTTTGCCTGACTTCTGCAACTCTTTAATCTGTTGGTCAATGTAGTCAAGGTTGGCGTAGCGGAAACTACCCGACTTACGAGCGTACTCAAGCAACAGAGCACCCGCACGTCCCGCACCTAGACCAACGCCAAAGCCGTTCTTCGGATTGAACGAGGCAAGGTACGCCCACGAGTTGGTCGGCAGCGAGAGCATCTGAGTGACCCCCGTGGCGATAGAGCCACCGAGTTGGGCAAGAGCCGCCCATGTACGAGCAGCCACAGAGAACTCGTTGTTTGTCCAAATGTCATCCGCATGGATGATGTCACCAGTAGATTCTTTCCAGTCGAGCAAGGACTTAGCACGTTCTTTGTACCAGTTGCCACGCTCTACCCGCTTACCATCCACCATCGTGACAGCGTTGTCGTAGTAGAACTTCTCTTGGAAATATTCACGGGCTGCAATCTCTTTGGCAGGGCCAGTCGCACTTTCCCACTTAACTCGCAATTCTTCTAAACGAACTGGGTCGCCATACCAGTTACGGTTGTCCTCAAGAACCTCGTCGTACTGATGACGGAACTCTTTGTTGGCTGCGGTGTAGGCTTGCTGCTCCAGATAGGCAGACGCACTCTTGACAACATCTTTGTCCCAACCAGCCGTACCCGCACGCTTGAGGTTGGCACGAGCACGGGTGTTCTGTGCGTTTGTTTTCTTAACAAGAATCTCACGGGTCTCAGGAGTCAAGCGAATACCAAGACGAGACAAGGAATACATCACCTCGTCATAGTGCAAGATGTCCACGAGAGCAGGAGTCTGTTCAGCCACAGACACAATCGCACGGAGTTTGACGGTCTGCACATTGTTGTCTGCATCCCGCATCTCGTACTCACCCTCGAACATGGTGTCGAGTTCGTCCTGAAGTTCAAGCGCATCTTTCTCCGTAGCAACCTTGCCATAGAACAAGGAGTCTTGCTGACCCTGACGCAACTTCACAGGAACTTCTTGTCCGTTGACTGTCTTGTACGCCTGCATCCGGACTTGCCAATCACCTTCACGGGTAAGAGGAACATAGGAGCCAGCGATGGTTCGTTTGGCGTAGAACTGGTCATCGTTGATAGAAGCGGCGAACATTGTCCGCTCCTCAATCTGACGAATCAAAGCCCAAATGGAACTCTCGTTCACATTGTCGAGGTCAGGGTCAACCTTGTTGCGCAGTTTGTTGCGCATCCCACGGACAATCGTATCGACCTCAGTGGCGGTATAGCCCTCTACTTGTTTGGTCAAGTCAGTCAATGCAAGGTCGGTATAGAACGAGCGACCAAACTTCTTCTGAAGCCACTCGTCAGCGTCCTCTTGCGCCGCTTCGCTCATGACAAGGCGGTTGTTCTTGTAATCGGAATCTTTCATCCGCATACGGTCGTACTGCTCAGTCACGTCCTCAATGAACTTGATTTCCTGTGCGGTCAGATTCTGATTGAAGGCACTGGCAATACCTGCGGTTACAGCACGGCGTTGCTCATGGATTGCACCAAGATATTTACCGATGAGTACATCCACCGACGATTTGGAGATGGCATCAAAGAACTGGAGGTAGACCTGATACTCAAGGCTTGTGCCTGTGTAGCGGATGATTCCGTTCTCATCTTCTTCAAGCGTGCCGTCCACATCCTTGAACCAGTCCAAAGACTTCTGCATCTTGGGTGCTTCGTAGGTTTTCTCAGCCAACCGCTTGGTATAGGTACGCTTAGTGCCTTCGATGTTGCGGTCGTACTTACTCTCAACCTTTTTGATGCGGAGTTGGAACTCCAACTTGGCTTCTTCATTCTCAGCCGCAGCCAGTTTCTTTTGCAGCCGTGCAAGTTCACGAGCCTTGCCAGACTCCAAGGAAGCAATCTCAGCATCCCGCTGCGCCACCAACTCAGCCTGATACTCAGGAGTCATTGGACGTTCTTCGGTTCCCTGCTGAACCATGAAGCCTTTACGGAACTCCTCAGGGGTAACACGCCCCATCTTCTTGAGTTCTTCAAATGCCTCAGGGTTAATCTGCGGAGTGGGGTCTAGGTTCTTGGGGTCATAGAACACCACATTGGGCATGTTCTGAATCTTCGAGTCAGAGTACTGACCCATACGGAACAGCGTGGCGTATGCCATCAACTCACCAGCCCGGACATTCTGCTCAGGAGTTAGACCCTCACCGAAGCCAAGGAACTTAGCCTCGTGTGCAATCTTGGTCATCTCAGCGTACTGAGTCTTGAGTTCAGTCTGACGAGCCGCTTGGTCTTGTAGACGGGTAAAGACTTTGAAGTAGCCTTTACTCTTGCGGGCCATGTTGTCCTGCGTTTGGATTCCGTCAAGAACTTTCTGTGTGACGTTGCGTACGTTTCTAAGTACGCCTTTGCCCTGCTTGCGCATCTCGTCCGCTTTTTGCGACGACTCAACAATGTCACGGATGGAGCGTTCGAGGTTACCGTAGACGGCAAAGTTACGGTTCGTAAAGTTTTGAGCAAAAAAGGCAGAGCCTTGAGCCACGGACTGAGCAAAGCGCAACACTTCCATGTCAGACTTCTCATTGTCCAGTGCCTCAGTGATTTCCTTGAACAGCCCCGAGGTGTTGACCTCAGAACGTCCAATGCCTTGACGCACGTACTTGCGTGATAGGCTAATCAGATAGCGAGCGGCGTCATCGTTGAAGCGCAGGCCAATCTTGTTGAGTTGGTCTTTGAGCCAGTTCCAGAACCGGAGAATCGTGTTGTTGTCGATGGCAGCAGCACGGTCAGCCAGTACTTCTTCAACGGCTTCAAGGAAGGGTATACCCTTACCGTTCGCATAGACCGTGGCTTCCTGTGTCAGTTGCGGGTCAGAGTCTGCGATGAAGCGGAGAATCTTGTCGAGTGCTTGGTTGCTGAACAAGCCACGGAAGCCAACGTGCCCAAGGGTTTCGTGGGCGATGATGAACCGAGCGTGTTCTTCCGAGTGGATGAAGTCAGCAAACAGAACCACGTTGTCGCCCCATGCCATACCAGCAGCGTTGACTGCCTCGATGTCGCCGTTCTTCCGTGCCTTGGCAGCAGCCTCGAACAGCGTAGGGTTACTCCTACGCATATCTTGTATGTTGGCAAACACGCTTACACGCGGCTTACGGGCATACTTGGAAATCACACGGGCTGCGAACAGGCGCAGCGGGCCGACCTTCATCGGATTCAGAGGTTTGCCGTCCGCACGATAGGCGCGCCAGTCATCGTCACTGTTGGGCTTGCGGTCATAGAACGGGTCGAACTGGAGGTCATCCAGTGTCGTCTGGTCATCCGTTTCTTCGAGGTCACGCAACTCTTTGCGTGCTGCCTCATGCTTCTGTACGAAGTCAGTCTTGGTAGTCTTTTCCTCAGCCACCGTGTTGGGGATGAAGTAGGACGTGCCCGCAGGCTGAGTTACATAGGGATTACCCTTAGAGTCAAAGAAGTCCTTGATGCGCCCACGCTTACCAACGAGGAAGTTGTCATCGACCACACCAGCGTAATACTTCTTCAACTTGTCAATAAGTTGTGCTTTGTTAGGCCACTGTGGATTAGAGTCGATAAAGTTCGCCAAGCGTTCCTCGGCACTGAGGTCTTCGTTGACTGCAACCACATCATCTTTGACCGCCTCTTGGACAGTCTTAGCCCCGGGCACTCGCACCTTGGCTTGCACATTAGCATCATTCAGTAGGCCAGTATCAGCCAGCAAAGCGTATAGACGGGACTTCGGAGAAATAGATTCTTGGTCTAGTGCAACCTCACGCAGAGCATCGGTGTAATCTATCTTGGATACACCACCCTCAGGGTCTGTCAAGAAGTTGGCAGCAGTCTTACGCAAGTACGTACGGTCTGCGCCAAAGACATATGCCGACACAATATCAAACAGGGCTTCAGCGTAAGCCGCAGCGTTCTTGGTTGTTTCAGCAGTCTCGATAGCCATATCGAGTTCTTCGTTCGCAGCCACAGTTTCAGCACTTGCTTCCTGTGCACCACGTTTAACGGGTTGGCTTTCGACAACCGCAGGCTGGGTAGTTGTACCCATAAGTTGCCCGACCATTGCCGCAAGACCACTCGGGCCACGCTGCAACTTAGCACCAGCGGGGGCTGCGGCCTTACCTGTTGCCTCAGTCTTTTTTGCTGGGGCTTTCTTTAATGCCTTACCTCCCTTGGGTGGAGGAGGCGGAGGTGTTTCTTCGGTGGTTACTTCTTGCTTCTTCCCGCGCTTGAGAGACTTGCTGCCACCGCCTGTTTCAGTGCCGCCGCCTTGTTCTTGGGTCGTGGGCTGTTGCCGAGTTTGCCGCCCGCCTTGTACTCCCGCATTATCTTGCTGACGTTTTGGCTGACGACCTTGTTGCTGCTTCCTTTCTTGAGGGGCATTTGCTTCTCCTTGTTGTTCGGGTTGAATAAAGTCGCCTTCGTCAAACTGACCATCAAACACCGTACCGTCTACGTCCTCAAAGCGACCAGTGCCATGTGGCAGACCGTCCTTGAACTGACCAGTGTAGGTGGATGTGTCAGAGTAAATCAGCGTACCTTGACCATTGGGCACACCCTTCTTGAGTTGACCTGTATATACAGAACCATCCTCGAAGTTCAGCGTGCCGGACTTCTGTTTCTTAAGTGCCTCACCTCGTGCAGCAGTTGAAGTAACGGCAGTGACTGGCGCACCAGTCGGAGGAATCTGGGCCGCACCCTGCTGCACAGTTGGGACAACTTGTTGTTGTGTGCCTGCGCTACGAAGTGCTGCAACCGTAGGCTGACCTTGCTGGGTAAACAACGACATCTGCGGCGAACTACGCAAGTCTTGACGAGGCACAACTGGCACACCAGCAGGCTCAGGCAACTGCGTACTAACACCACGGCGTAGACCTTCAGCACGAGAAGGACGAGGAGCCTCACGACGGCTAAACAATTCCAGTTGCTGCGGTGCACGTATGGGCAACGGCTTTGTAGGAAGTTGTTGCTGTGTCTGTTGCTGCTGTGCAGCGCGTTGTTCTTGTAACGCTGCTTGCTGGGCAATCTCCAACTGACGTTGAGCCAAAGCAAGGTTGTTCATGCGGGCAAGGTCTGCCTCACGCTGTGCTGCTTGCTCGGCTTGTAGACGCTCTTGAGCCTGACGACTTTGCGCCAAGTTCATTTGCTGCTGCATGATAGGGTTAACCACAGGGGCGGCTTGGTCAGTAAAGCCAACACCACCGGGTGCAGGTGGAGCAAACTGGAGAGCCAACTGATTCGGGTCAGGGCGTAGGTCAGGAGGGCCGACTTGAGCGGCTTGCTCTTGAGGAGTTACATCACGCCAAGATTGGGTGGTTACATCCCATACCTGAGGCATACGGGTGTCGCCTGTCTGCATGCTGCGAGCCTTGGCTTCAGCAACAGGAATACCACCGAGGTCAAGCACACCTTGTGCGCCACCAAACTGATTAGGCTCAACTGGGCCAGTGTAGATGCGGTCACCCGGAGTAGAACGACGGACACCTTCTGCACCTGCTACAAAGTCAGGGCGTGCGCCCATACCACCAGCGGGAGTTGGCCCGCCAACAGGTGTAATCTCAATAGAGTCAGAAGTGGGTGGAGGAACTTGCTGGTTGCCTTTGAGGATGTCAGTTTCATTCCTACCAATTGGGCCACGGCGTAGGTTGGCTGCACCACCAAGTACACCGCCGACACCAAAGCCAGCGGCAAAAGATTCGAGGAGACGCTTACGGACATCGGCATCACCGAAGTCCTGACCCGTCATACCAATCAGCAGACTTTCTTGCCCAAGTTCAGTTGCACCTTCCGCAGTACCACCTACGAGTGCTCCTTTACCGCCTCGCTTGAGCAGTTCGACACCACGAAGACCCTGCGTCCCCAAGAAAGTTTTACCTTGGATGTCTTGGAGGTTTGCTGCTCCGCCTCTAGCGGACAGACCACCGCGACCAAACAGACGGGATGCAAGTAGATATTCAGGGAGGGATTCGAGAACGGCATAGGGAACTGCGCCAGACAAAGCGGCAAGACGAGCGTTGGCGTCATCGGCTCCTACCCCCTGTTCACGGAACTCACCATAAATATCAGCCGCACCAGTGGCGTAATTCTGCGAGACGCTAGTGATAGTTGCGCCTGCAATACCAGCCGCTTCACGGAGCAGTTTGGTTTCAGCAGCGTCTAAGACTTCACCTGCTGCACGTTTCTTTAGAGCAGCAAGTACGGATTGTTTGAAGGTTTCTTTACCAGCCAGACCAGCAAGTGACGCACCCGCACCCACGAGTGGGTTACCACCGGAGGCAGCAGTACCAGCAAAAAAGCCTGCGGCAGCAGTACCGACAGACTCAAGAATGTTCGGGCCTTGTTGGGCAACCGTAGCAGCCAGCCACTCAATCGCACCACGGGTAGAGTCAATGTCACTGAACTCACGACGGTAGGGCAAATTCTTACGGATGTCCTCCATCTGCTGGTCAACAATAGCCTGACCAGTCTGCTCAGCACCCATCAACTGAAGCCCACGACCAGCAAGCAATTGCAACTGGTCAACGCCAATACCGAAGTTCTTGGACATTAGGCGACCAAGACTTGGGTTGCGGATAGCACCAGCCAGTTGTCCGTAAGACTCAGGCGTTAGAGGAATCCAGTCACCACCTTGGGGTAGACCCACAGAAGGCTGTCCAAGCAACTCCTCTGCACGCAAAGTCATCTGCGCATCGTCCTCTGCGAACGTCACGCCTTGTACAAACAACTCTTTCTTTGATGGGCTATATGCAATCGCAGGTGGTTTTTTCATCTGCGGCATTTCAAACTGCGTAGCCCGCTGACCCATCGCACCAATAGTAGCGATGTCGGCTAGACCTTTTTGAAGCGCATCAACCCCTGAAGAAGCAGCAGGGTTTAGAAAGGTGTAGCCACTTAAAGCACTGGCAGCAGAGCCGCCAGAATCCGTATACAAAGGATTTTCAAATGACTGTGTGGCTTTGGTTGCCATAGTTCACCTTACCTTAATTCTTGTCGTGGTGGATTTAGAGTTCCCCAAATACTTGTTGAGTCAACTCCAGCGACGCGTTGTCCGCGAGGGCCAACAGTTACTGGAGTACCGTTAATGGTAACCGTTTGATTCGCAGCATCCAAGACAAAGACATCACCCAAGCCGTTGGCATAGAACGCTTTACCATCCGCAGCATTAGAACCCACAAGTTTGAATCCAGCATTTTCCAGTTTCTTCTTAGCGATTTCTGTCTGACCTTTGATGATTTCGGTTTGAACATCCTTCGCAGTTTGAAGAACAATTTCACTGGTTTTCTTACGGATTTCCTCATCAGTTTCAAAGCGTTTCTCAGCCCGTTTGACTTGGAACGCAGCCAGTTGTTTACGATACTCAGAATCCACTTGGGTACGAATTAGCAGTTCAACCTGCCCACCATCTAAGCCAGCCTTAGCCACTTTGCCGTTGATATACAGGTCAAAGTTCCCATCAGGACGCTTCAAGACTTGATGCGGTGCACCAGTAAATGTTGAGAGTACAGAGAGAGCACGACTGTAATTGCCAGTCGTAGCACCTTCATAAAGCCCGATGTCGGCTTGGTTCTTGTACAGACCCATGTCAATGGCTTGAATTTTGGCAGCAGCCTCAATAGCCTTGTCACCCATACCATACTGGTTGAACAGACTTACTTGGCGTTGCAAGATTGCACGTTGTTGTAGGGTCTGCTGAATCAGCGGATTACGGGCGGACGGGTCAAGCGTAGCCGAGCCATACATCGTGCCACCCTCAGCAGGTTTAACAATGTTGGCGGCAGCATCAGCAACTTGTGTAGGTGTCCCGGTCTGTACAGCGGTATTGAGCGTAGCCACAGGATTAGTTGCAGCAGGCGCATTAGCCGCAGCAGGCCCACGAGGTGGCGTTGCAGAAGCAACTGCGGTAAGCGGAGTATCTTTGTTGAACCCAAGCGCAATACCATTGTCAATCGTACGCATATCGTACGGCTGCTTACCATTTTCTTTCTGAATGATGGCAGTAACCAACTGCTTCATAACCGCAGGGTCTTGGACGTTAATAACATCCGTAGGCTTAACACCTAGTGACTGAGCAACATCTCGAATATAAGTACCCGTAGCGTTGTTGTCAGACGGAGGAGCCCAGCGACTGATAATACCCTGAACAGTATTGATACCCTGCTGGTTGTAACTCAGCAAGTTCATGGTCATTGCACGGATACCAGCCTCAGGAGAGGAGAACTGCACAAAGCCAGCAGTCTCTTTCGGCCCTTTATCAATACCAACTTGACCTTGCCACGCTTGGCTAGTCGGACGAATGTTGCCGGGGTTGTTATTAACAAGACCACGTACTGGTTTACCCTTAGAATCCAACTGCCAATCAACAAGACCTTGCTGGGTTGCGGCTTGGACGTTCTTAGTACGCTCAGCCTCAGCAGTTCTTGTACGAGTAGTTTCTCCCGCACGTAGACGCTCTAATAGTTGGGCTTCAGTCAATGGACGGTTGGCTTGCTCAGTCTGCCGAATCATGTCGTAGTACGGTGTAGCCGAACCAGTGCCGACAGTCGGAATCTCTACACGAGTAACATCAGCATCATAAATACCAAGTGCACGACCTAGGCGTGGAATACCAATTTGGTTGGCAAGCCAAGTACCACCTTGGGCAATAGCGTTATACGGGCCACCAGCCACAATATCAGCCGCAGCCGCAGGTGCTTTACCTAATTGTGCACGGTCAACTGCTGCTTGACGTTCCTGATTAAGTGTTTGCAATCGACGAAGCCGTTCAGCCTGAGGCAGCGATTGAAATTCTGCAACCGACATCTCATCCGTTTTGACCGTAGCCAGTTGTTGAGGCGTGCGTAGTCCAGCCGCAGGGAGATTAGATGTAGGTACGTTTGCAGGTTGCCGAACAGGTGCAGTAGTAGCAGCCGCAGGCGCATTAGCAGCAGGAGCCGCAGCAGGTGCATTAGCGGCAGGAGCCGCAGCAGGTGCAGGCGCAGTAGCAGTAGTCTGAGTACCGAACGCTGTACCGGGTTGTGTTAGAAACTCAGGGACAGGGGCATTGGCGATAGCGTTTGCGTCCTCTCCCATCCGAGCACGAATCTCGTTGAGTCTGTTTAACTCTTGAGTCCGTAGTTGGAGGTCACGCTGTTGCATGATGTCGTTCTCAGTCGCACGCATGCGATTGGCGACAATGCCAGCACCCCCTAGAAGTTGCGACAGATTGAGAGACATGGTGAACTCTCCTTAAGCCTTGTTAGCCATCGGTGTGCCAGTGAACGTACCGAACAAATCTCCAATGTCACCCGCAGCCTGCCGACGACGGCGTTCCGCAGCATCATAAATCTGACCAATGTAGTTACCGTAGGACAGAGCAGCGGTTGGGCCACTTGTCGGGAACGCACCTAGACCAGCCTGATTTGTACGAATACGGTTCTGTTGAGCCACATCAGCACCTTGGAGGTAAGCCGTTTGACCACCAGCCGAGCGTTGTAGAGCAAAGCGGCGTTCTTCACCTGTACGTAGCGCACTACGAGACGGGCTAATACCACGGAGAACATCACGTTCTGCACGACCAGCCGCAGTTTGGTAAGCCTTGAGAGACTGTCCACCGAAGTACTCGGGGTCAAAGTAGCGAGACTCACCCAACAGATTCTGCGCAGCGGCAAGACGTTGTTGGAACAATTCTTGGTTAGTCGTACGTAGTTGTTCGAGTTCGGCTTTTTGCTCAGCAAGAAGTTGTTGCTCCTCATCTGACAAGCCTTGTCCGGCAATCGCAGAACCAGCCAATTGACCAGCGGCACGAAGAACCATATCGGCCTGTGCTTTCGGGTCAGTAAACTTATCTTTAAGAGCCGTAGAGAATTTATCCCATGCGCTACCACCAGCCGCACTTGCAGTTTGAGTAGCCCCGCCACCAAAGCCGCTACCAAAGACGCTAGTACCACCAGTCGGGGCACGAAGACCAACCGTAGTCGCACCTTCAGTCGGGAAGCGTAGACCAATACCTGCGCCACCACCAGTAGCAGAAGTAGCCTGCGCACCAGCAAGACTGTAATCAACAGGAGCCATCGTAGTAGATGGGTAAGTTGAAGCAACACTTGAACCGCCGCCAAATCCACCAGCAGTTGAAGTGCCAACATCACCGGGCATACGTAGGCCAACACCACCAGCAGCATTAGCATTTAGACCAACACCGCCTGCGGCATTTGGATTGAGAGAGCCGTAAGAAGTTGTACCAGCACCAGTCAAGTTAATACCAGTACCAGCACCAGTAGAACTACTAAGCGTTGTACCAAGGTCAGGAGTAGTCCCGGGCAAGCGAATACCAGCACCACCAAACGACTGTCCACCAGTCAGACTGTAATCAACAGGCTGCATTGCAGTAGATGGGTAGTTCACCGAAGTGAGGTATGAGCCTTCAGTACCAGCAACGGGAGGCGCAGTTGTAGTAGTTGGAACTTTAAGACCAGTGCCACCTGCTTGAGCCGCAGCAGAAGTTGCGTCCATGTAACCACCGATACCACCACCGATACCACCAAACAATGCACCGCGACCTACATCGCCGCCAGTAACCTTTGCTGTAATTGCACCAAGACCAGCACCGACAATCGCAGAACCGAGCGTGGCTCCAACCGTAGCAGACAAGCCAAAGGTCGCGGCAGAAATACCAGCCGAGGTTGCAATCGCACCAGCAATCGCAGGCGCAGCAAACGGAATCGCAATGGCGGCAACAACACCAACCACCGCCTTAAGACCGCCACCGCCACCGCCATGCAGGGTAGGTTGCTTACCACCGATAGCACGAGCAATCGGATTTAGTTTATGACCACCGACACCGCCAAACGCTTCTTCAGGTAGGTCGGGAATACCCATCGTCAATAATTGCTTATTGGTGGGCATACGAACAAACATTGTTGCACTCATTTCATAGCCTCCGTCAATTCGAGTCGCATGTGTGTATACACAGGCTTAAAACCATAACGAGAAATCACCCGCTCCATTGCTGGGGACACCCATCCCTCAATGACTCGGACACTATTCATATACGCCCAACCACAAAGCATCTTCCAATACTTCTCATGGAGCGCATCTAAATCACCACCACCTAGAGCAACAATATTCATCGCACGCATCTTGGGGTAGGGAATTATTTCTAGCACGAGTGCTAACTTCACACTCTTAGTAATTGTTTTATCACATTTGACAACAAATATATACATCTTGCCTTGTAAAGCAGCGTTATAAATGTCGTCGATTGTCATTTCACCGTGCATTGCACGTTTAACACAACGCTCTAGCAGTGGCTTAGTAGCCCCCCAATACATATCAAACTGCTCCTTTGTAGAAAGAAGCAGCGGCTCAAAATCTTCGAGCGGTATTGGGTCAAATCCTGCTGGAGGGTTAGTCGTCATTATTGATACTTCTTCAAGAGGTTATCGAAGAACTCCTTACCTTTGGCTTTAACCACCTTGGCAGGAATCACATACTCACCAGTAGATACACGGATAGGCACGCTGTCGCTAGTACCAGTGCCGGGGCCACGTACCGGGCCACCCTTAGCAGCATGGTCACCCATCTCCACATAACCGCCATCAGCCATGCTCATCATCGGCTGTGGGGGCATACCTGTCTGAGTTCCCATACCGCCCACTGCTCCCATACCACCAGTCATGTTCTGAACAGAACGAATAGCAAGTAAAAGAACAAAAATTAAGCCTTGGTCATATTCCTGAGACAAGTCGGCTTCACCAGCCAGACCCTGTTGGATAGCGTACTTACGGACATACGGGTACATTTCAGGATTCTGAAGTGCAGTCATAGCCAGTTGTCCAGCCGTATTTAATTCATCAGGAGTTAGTTCCCCAGACTGAAAACCAGCCATGATGGCATTAGCAATCTGCTGAACTTGTTGCGGGTTCTTACGCATGAACTCTTGGAGTTGCATCTCAATCATTTGAGGCGACATGCGCTGCTGGGTACTAGCCACTCCAGCGGGGCGAACAGGCATACCATTCTCACCAACCATACCGCCTTCGGCATATGTAGGCTGGAGACGGAAGTCAAGCGCAGGTGCGCCGGGGTTAGCAGCAACCGTACCAACTTGTGCCAGTGAGTTCATCTGTGGCTGCGCAAGGGCTTGTTCGTTAATTGTTACTTGAGGAGAACTCGAACCAAGCAAGCCCTGCAATGAAGCAGGTAGGTCAAGCGAAGTAGTGGGCGTAGGGAGGTCAGCGTTAATACTAGGAGCCTGCGGCGTCATCTGCGGGGCAGGCGTAGAAGTCAAGTTGACAGCAGCAGGGCCAGCAACGGTAGGCAGACCTACTTGTGGGACAGCAGTCGGAGCCTTAGACTGCGGATTCAAAATTGACAGCACTGGATTGTTTGCCATGATTTATCCTTTCAATTGGGCAATGAGCGCATTGACGGTATTTCGCAACGCAGCCACATCATTTGCAAGAAGTTGAACATCGTTAATTAACTTTCCAAAGTCGTCCAAACCAGCAACATTTTGCCCACTAATAGTATACCCCTGTCCTGTTGCAGATACACGAGAAAATGTGGGGGCAGATGTCTGGTTGACGGTAAGTTGACCCTTGGTTACAGCCTTACTTTGTAGGTCGGCTTCGCCACGGATACCAGCCAGAAGTTCGACGTTCTCCTTCAAGGCTCGAAGAATTTGACCTTGCCATTCGGTCATGTTTCCTGTTGGTACAGAAGGTACGGCAGTGAATCGACTCATTATGCAGTCCTCAATCCAAACGGAGTTTCACCGATGTGGATGGCTCTCACACGGGCTGACCCCGATACACCGACCTCGAACGTGTCTGAACGATAGCCAGTGGGGAGGCGGAATACATCACTGGTTGTCACTGTGGCTTGGAACGAAAGTTGTTTATCCACCCATAGGCGGAACGTAATAGGCAACGTACCCTGTACAGTTTTTAACGTACGTGTAAAGTTATCACCATTGATGACTATGGAGTTCAACGTACCAAAGTTGACAATCCGATTACCTAAAGAATCAACACGGTCATACGGCCCGTTCATGTCGCCAAGACCTTTAAGGCACTCAATCGTAGCCGTACCGTCGGACGTTGTAGAAACATTACCGCCCGTATTCGAGTAAGTAAAAGTCGTTGAATCGACCACGGTAACGACAGCATCAGTATTGTTAAACGTAGACCCCACAGGAGAGGTAAACCCTGTGATACGCACACGACAACCTGTTTGTAGTTGATGCGGTGTTGCAGTGACAATCGTCGCTACATTGGAAGTACGAGCGTAAGAAACCGATATGGAAGTGTGGTTATAGTCGTTCCACACACCAAGGTTAAAGGCAGGTACACCAGCGTTATAGGCAGCAATCGCCTCCGCTTCAGCATCAGGAGTTGTGTAGTCAGCAACGACTCGGGCTGCGCCAAGATTAAGGAAGTCTTTTGTGACAATCGTCTTGGACTTCCACTCAGCAGCAGACAGCGGCTGGCTTTCTTTATCCCATTGGTACAAGTTACCAAGGTTATCAGCAACATAGTAGAACGCATTAGACTGGGCGTCATACCAAGCAGCAGAGAACTTGTAGTTAATCTGAACAAAGAATCCACCAATGCGGTCATCTCGCTCGAAGATAAACGACTGATTCGGGTCAGAACCAAAGTACTTACCGTTGTAGAACTTACCAACCACGTTGGTCAAATCGACTGCCTGAGGCCATGTATCCCAGTCATGGACGAACTTAGTAATCAAGTCCATACCAGCAGATGGGTTGTAAACCGCCAAGCCACCATAGGTAACGTAAGCAACACCAAAGCCCATGTTGACCACAGACCGCTTAGACAAACACGGGTACAACGTATCAATACGTGCGTATGCCATCGTAGCAGGGTTGTTACCTGATACTTGATATGGATACTCCTCAGTTAGAACAAGGATATAACCAGCCACCGAAGCGATGGCTACGATGTCAGACTCAAATGTCAGCGCATACTTAGCAGGCCAAGCATGCGGAATGTTTGGCTCAGAGAAGAACAACTGGTTACCATCAAAACCGCAGAGAATGTTGTTCTGTGCGGCAATTAGTCCTTTAAGATTTTCCGGCGGAGGGTCGTACTCATCCGTACCCAGAAGGTCGAACAAGCCTCGGTAGTCGAAATCATCAGTAAACGAATACGACCCGTCGCCCCAATATCGCGCTGGCTTATCTGTCGTTTCCGCCACATCGTGGTAGAGCGTACCTGCGGTTTCGGCTTTGTCAGCCACGTCAGAAGCCGTCTGGGCATACTCAAAGGTGTAGTCATCAATGACATTCGTAACAATCCCATCGGTAATGTTAAAGGTTGAGTCAGTACATCCACTAATTTTGAAACGGTCATCAAGTGCTAAGTTGTGATGATTCGATAGTGTGACACGCGACACATTGCTAGTCCGGCTTACACGAGCCAATAAGGTAGGGAACCACAATGTCCCGAGTCGGAAATACTCTGTACCCGATGAAGTAGCCAGCGTGCGATATAAACGAACACCGCGCACAAAGTTACTACCAGTAGGTTTAGCCGTTGGTAAATTGCTGACGGTTACAGTCTGACCTTCTTTAATAAACAAATCGGTAGATGGTTCCGACGCAATAGATTCTTCTTCCCACGGTGTATACCATGTATATACATACGACCGAGGAATCGTATTACCCGCCAAAGACACACGCCCGTTGGTATCAGAGGTCGTACTGACTTGTTCACCGGGAGAGAAGTACGTGAATGTCGTGTCGTTAATTACGGTAACTTCTGCGTTGGTCGCATTAAACGTAGCCACTGAAGAAGTCGCCGCAGGAAATCCCGTCACAGACACAATGTTGCCAGTACGTAACCCATGTGCAGTAGATGTAATGACAGTGGCAATGTTACCAGTATCACGCGCCCGGCTCGAAGTTGTTTTCTGTGTAAAAGTTGTTGAGGTTGTCGTTAGTTTTGTAGTTGGTAACGGCAGGCCAAGTTCGTAGTAATTGTTTGGATATGGCTCCCCAGTAGCAGTAGCCAACTCATAGTTGGATACCTTAGGCACTCCATCACCAGTGTAGTAGAACCGTTGCTCTTGGTCTTCGGAAGCCGAAGCCGTAACAATGTCAACGTCAGTCGTCCAAGTTAACCACTTAAGGTCACCGTTGCTAGGGTTACGCAAAGCGTAAAGTGTTTTGATGTCACCAGTACGGCTGACGTTCCCAGCCAAGTAGGGCAAGCGGTATGGAATTAAATCACCGGAATACAGTTTGACGTTAAACGCTACCTGCGCCGCAGCATCAGGCAGCAACTCCGAAGCAATCTTCGGGGCTTCTCCTAGAAATTTAACAATCTTAACTGCTGCCATGTCTATACCTTTAAGCGTGAAGTCCGGGCAAATACACAGTCTTGCCGTTTTCTTTCACTGCTGTTAGCGTTTGTTTTTTCAAATTGGCTGGGTCATATGACACATGCACCCAACCGCTATCAGGAACACCACGAGTGTAAAACTCAAGGATGACCTGCGTAAAGGGTAGGTTCTGAGCAATCCATTCAGCCAATTCATGATTAGGTACGCCCGGAATCTCGATGTCTGCTGCCATACCACGGGTATGGTCAGAAGGCTTCACACCTTGTACACCACCAACCGCAGCATTAACCGCTGGCGAGCGATAGCCTGAAGTCACCTTAACAACTTTGCCGTAGTGGTCACGAACGGGTTGCAACACCTTTTCAGCCAGCATCTGAAGGTTTGCAATTACTGTGGCATCGGGGGTGTTGTCGATGTTCTGACGCAGAGCAGTCTCGCTCTTAGTCATTTCAGAAAGTGTGAAGTTTTTAGTGAGATTCACTTTTTTACCTCATCCGCTTTCTTGTTTTTCATGTCCATGATTTTCTCAAGGGTACGACCACCAAAATAAAACGACATGATGAGCATACCCCACTGACCTAACAGTTCCACATACTTCTCGTTCGCATTGCTACCAAAGGCACTCATCATGGCGAATACAAAATACGCAAGCAGAATGAAAATAAGAGTCATAGGACGGATGTTCTTGGACAACCATGAATCGGATGTCATGTCCGCCTGTTGACGCTTAGTCAGTTCTTGGGCTTCGATATTGTCAGCGTTTAACTCAGCCAAGCGACCTTCTTGCTGCATCCTAAGTAGTTCTTGCTGTGCTTTGGCTTTGGCTTCAGGGTCTGGAATAAATTTATCCAGCACCTTCATACCAACGTCAAATAAAGCGGTTAAGGGAAACATAGTTACCTCCCACTGGTCATTTCGTTATCGCCCTTTTTGACAGTGACTTTCTCACCATCTACATGGACACTCATCGGGTCACGGTCAGCCATACGGTCTAGGCGGTCAATTAACTGCTTCATAATTTCAAACTCAGGTTTATCCTGTTTAGGTGAAGCACCAGCCACGCCGTTAAGCATAGAAATAAGAGCAGTCAAAGAAGCACCAAGCAAGCCCATTACAGCAGCCATCTTGTTTTCTTCTAGCACAATAGATGCACCAACACCCATCGCTACAATAATGGTGATGTAAATAAGGCCATGTTTACCAATGGCCTTACCCGCTACTTCTTTAGCGGTTTCAATATATTTTTCTTTGTCGTCCATACTACCTCCTACTCACTGGCACAAAAGCAATGCAAAACATTAGGACAGTCATAAAAAAGAATGTCCAGAGTCCCATCACTTGTCCGCCTTATGGTCAATCTTCTTAAACAAGAGGCCAACCATATCCTCTAGTTTTGTGAAGCCATCTTTCATATCTTGCTTTAACTCGGTCATGTCGTCCTTGACACCCTTAATGGCTTCTTTGAAATCATCGCGTCGAACAAAGTCTTCGTGCATCTTGGAGTCCATTGTTCTCAAGTCCTTTTTAAGTTCCTGAATGGCGTCCCAGATGATTTTTAGAATCCATCCACCGCAAAAGCCCGCAATGGCGACCGCCCAGTTAAAAACCACCTGTTCCATGATGCCCCTTTCACGATGTTCTTATTTTGCTTTTTTCATGCACTTGCCCATTGCCTTGCACTTAGCAGGGTTAGGACATCCAGCACATGGCTTAAAGGTCATACCACCCTTGGCATAACCCGGTGCTTTTTTAACAGTAGGTTTCTTTACCATACCGCCTTTTTTGTAGCCGCGTTCAGCAACGCTATCAGAGATAGCGTCTTTCTTCATTTCATCTAGTGTCTTACGACGTAGTGTGATAGGCATGTCAAACTCCTTTAAGGACGATAGTTACGATGATGCCTGCCATACCAACTATCAGAGTACCAGCAGACCCTACGAGAATCATTTCCATGCGGTCAAGTCTCTTGACCAGCGTACCGTACCGCTCTGCGCTAATCACCTCATGGGTGATTAGTTTGGCTTCAAGTTCTTTGACCGTTGGCATTTTCAGCCTCCTTAACCGCTTGGGTTTGGTCAATCACTGAAGGCAATTCAGCCTCAGCAATCTCAGGTTCAATAACCAGCACGCACCCCTCAGGCACAGTTTCACAGCGCATCAATGCGCCGTTCGGAAACATCACGAGAGGTTGGCGTTGAGTCGTCATGACGTAAATGTTCCTGACGATGTGAATGTATGATAGGTATAACCACTGACAAAAGAAACCGTACCACCAGTAGCACGCTGTGGGCCAGCATAGCGAATAATGACAACACCAGAACCACCATTAGCACCAGTACCAGAACCGCCATCGCGTTGACCACCAGCACCGCCGCCTGTGTTTGCTGTACCGGGGAAACCGTTCTGTGATGAACTAGAGCCAGTACCTACCCCACCATTGCCGCCGCCGCCGGAACCACCAGTACCAGCCGTACTATTACCGCCACCCCCGCCGCCGCCTGCATAAGTAGACCCATTTAGCCATGTAGAGCCGTTACCACCATTACCACCTACATCATTACTGACATTATTACCGCCAGTAGCACTTGCGCCGCCGCCGCCAGCACCAGACCAGTTAGCACCGCCACTAACAATATTACCGCCAGCATTTCCTTGCCCGGATGTAGCAGAACCACCAGAACCAGCAATACCATTAGGAATTCCGGGAGCATTTGCGCCACCGCCCCCAGAACCGCCATTACCGCCATTACACCAAGCGGTAGTTCCAGACTCAGAATACTGTCCTCCACGACCCCCACCAACAGCAGTAGCTGAATTAAAGGAGCTATCCGAACCATTACCGGGAGTGGCAGAGTTAACTAATCCGCCAGCACCACCAGCACCAACAGTTACAGAAAAAACACTAGCAGGCTGTACTGTAACGTTTGCTGCTGCAATATAACCGCCAGCACCGCCACCGCCGCCGTGACGTACTCCACCGCCACCGCCACCAGCAACAATTAAATAATCAATCGAGTACTGCCGTGGATAGTCCGCATCCGCTTTGGAATTACGGACTTGGTTAGTTTTCCAAATTCCAGACGAGATAGGCATTACGAAATCTCCTCATAAGAGCAGACTGCTACAAGGTCGCCTGACGCACTAGCTGTACAACGAAGCGAGTCACCTTCTTCAAGATAGATTGCTTTTGACATAATGTCTAGCGTAGCATCCGCAGGAACAGAAATTGTCGAAGCAATTGGGTAAGCAGTCGATGAACGGAATAAATCGACTGTAATATCTGCCGAGGCTGCGCCATCTATGTTTGACACATAAAGTGCATTGACCTTAAAGACTTTGTTGCTGCCACTTGAGTTAGTGACGATTGCAGTTGCGGAAGTACCGACAGCCTGCACCGCCGTTTTACCAGTAATGGTTGCTACGTTGACGATATTTGGGGCTGCCATGATTTATCCTCCGAAAACGATTGCCATTGCGATTGCTTTACCTGTGGTTGCACGGTCAGCAAACTCTGTAAATAGAGCCGCCGTTGGGCGTAGCTCAAACCTGTCGTTCGTGCTGTACGCACGAGCCGTTGTGCCGTCCTGACCACGCACCGCAGTCATGGTGTCAGTCGAACGGGCTGTAACTTTTACAATCTCAAGATTGTTTGATGTGTCAATCAGTGTGGCATAGAAATAGTCACCAGCACTGAGCGTAGGAAATCTGGCCCCTTGACCAGACTCAAGCACAATCGTCGTCGCAGAACTGTTGATACCTGCGTTGAGTGTGCCAAAAGCGTTGTTGGTGACTTTAATTCCCATGATTCACCTTACCATTTCTGCTGTGGGCATACTGCGTAAGAAACTTTACGCAGAAAAATTAAAAAGCAGCCGCACTCAGAGCATCGTACTCCACTCTTGCTTCCGCAAGAATTACAAGTACTCTCTCTGTGATTTCTCGTCTGTGCGTCAGTAAACATTATTCTGCCTCCGAAACTTGTTCCCAGTTTCCTTCTGCATCATTCCACATATATTTCAAACCATCGTTAGGCATCTGTGTAGGTGCATCCCACAAACATGTCTGCTCATTCAGAACCCACTTGCTGAACGGTTTAGGTGGAATAAACGCATCACGACCAGCGTCGTAGGTATACCCAATGCCTGCGTAGTTTTTACGCAGAGGCGTGCCGCCATTAGCATGAACACCACCGTGGGTGTTGTAACTGGTCTGAAGCCACTGCCCGGGGCTAGAGTCCACGAACGTGTCAAAAAACTCAGGCTCCGCCACAATCACTTGTGTCACGATGCCATCAACAACTTTTGCAAAATGTGCCATTCAAATTCTCCTATTAAGTCAAATAGCGGACGATAACGATACCTGAACCGCCATTACCAGCGGTGCCACTTAGCTGTCCTCCTCCGCCGCCACCGCCAGTATTAGCAGAACCAGCAGTACCAGAAATACCTGCGCCAGTTAATGACCCACTACCGCCGCCACCGCTACCGCCGGGTGCAGGCCCGTTACTTGCATTATTAGTTTCAAATGCGCCACCGCCACCGCCTGCGTAGAAAGTTCCAAGTGACTGCCAATTTATACCAGCACCGCCGCCACCGCCAGTTCTTGCAGTTGGAGAGCAATCAGTATTACCGTTAGAACCAGCAGCACCTGCGCCACCGCCACCGCCTGCGCCAGCACAACTAATGCCGCCTGCTGCGCCACCAGCGTTACCTTGCCCAGCAGTACCGTTAGACTGCGCAGTTGTGCCGCCATCTCGACCTCGACCGCCGCCAGAACCACCGGAATTACCTCCAGTACTGTATGTACCGCCACCGCCACCGCCTACTGCGGTAGTCGAACCTGTAAAAGCAGAATTAGCCCCGTTAGAGCCAGTGCTTCCATTAGCACCACCGCCACCAACAGTTACTGTATATATAGCAGGCGTAAGAGTTGCAGTAGTAGAAACTACCCCACCGCCACCGCCACCGCCACCGCCGTTAACTCCTGAGCCGCCACCGCCACCGCCACCTGCGACAATTAGAATATCTACTAATTTAGCCCCAGCGGAAACGTTGAAGTTTCCGGATGAAGTAAATGTGTGATATGTATACGACCCAACAGTAGTTACCGTGCCACCAGTAGCAGCAAATGCACCGATACCTAACCATTGGGATGTACCAGTATCCCAGTACTCAATGTATCCTGTGGTAGTGTTGTGACGAATCATTCCCGCAGCAGGAGATGCAGGACGTTGCGCAGTAGTCCCACTAGGTAAATCAAAATACCCAGTAGAGTCTGATGCTCGGTCATAAATTGTCGTTGAATCGAGAAAGGTCTGCGCTGTAAGGCGAATCTCAATGCGGTCACCCGTGTTATACGCACGAGCCGTAGTTGATTCTTGTGCGCGAACAACCGTTAACACATCGGTTGAGCGAGCCGTACACTTTACAATCTCAAGATTGTTCGATGTGTCAATCAACGTAGCGTAAAAATAATCACCAGCGGACAGAGTAGGGAAACGAGCACCTTGCCCGGTGGTCAGCGTAATGCTAGTCGCAGACGAATTGATACTCGCCGCAAGCGTAGCAAACGCATTATTTGAGAGTTTGATACCCATTCCCGAACTCCTTAGTTAACAGTCACAGTCCAAGTAATACCGAGCGTATCTGCTGCGCCCTTGTTAATGACTGAGAACACAGTACGGCAAAGCAACGTACCAGCAGACGAAGCGTTGAACAGACCTGCTTCAGTCACAGCACCAGTGCCAGTACCAGCAGGGAAAGTTGCAACGTAAGCCACGTTGTTGGTAGTCACAGTAGTCGAAGTCAACGCGACACGACCAAGTTCAGTACCAAGCGTAGTGTCGCCTGCGGCAGCAGCCGTAGTACCAGAACCGATAGCCATGTGTGTCATAGCAGTTGCAGTTGCATCTTTCATGCGCGAAGCAATGAAGTTCTTACCCACGGTAACAACAAGGTTCTTCACCTCTTGCTCGTGTTTGATTTGACCGTTTTCGTCCGTCAGAACAATCTTCAGGTCGCCAGTCATTTTGATGGAATCTTGAAGCATGATTTACTCCTTAGTTAAGTTGGTTCTCATTGAGTCCGTAACCAGCAAACATGTAACTGTACGACTCCGTGCGGATGGTATATACGATACCAGCATTGGGGTCAGTTGTCAGTACAAACTCACCGTTTACGACAGGTTGATGGATGAGATGACTGTTAATCGTACCGGGTACTGGGAAGTACGTAAACTTGTCATCCGACGCAAAAGCAAAATCATATAGGGGCGTAGACTGCCCAAGTATAAGAGTAGTAATTAGGCTGTCAGTAACAGATGCTGTATCTGTTAAAACTTTACTGATAGCAAATGTATTGATTGAGTCTGAGCCAGATACAGAATCAGCCGCTACTTTACCTACATCGACTACCAGTGCGTCAGTAGCCCCAGTAGTAGCATCAGTCAGAATCTTAGTTGTACTGAGAGTAGCCGCATCTGTTGCGGATACAGACTCAGTGCGTGCTGTGTCAAATGACTTAGCATCAGAATCCGTAGCCGAAACAGTATCGGTCTTTGGTAGTTCGGGCTGGTTAGAGATAGCGTCTGCAACTGAAGCAGTATCTGTAACGTTTGGACGAGTCAAATCTTTCGCCATGACATCTGTCATGGTTACTGGGTCTGGGTCAGCGTCGGCGTCGGTTACGTCATAGTCAAACTCATACCCCGGCGTTTTGGCAATAAAGTCAGTCATAGTGACTGAATCAGCCAACAATGTGGTGACATCAAACTTATCAACCGCATCAGAAGCAGTCACTGAGTCACTAGGGTTTTTACCTATATCAAAGGTGTTGAGTGCATCTGCACTTGTGACCGTATCGGTCTTACCCAATCCCGGCGCACGGAAAGAATCATCCGTTGCCGCTATGGAGTCAGCAACGTCGGGTCGGGTAAGTTCTTTAGCTGCCGCGTCTGTGATAGACGCACTATCAGCAACAACTTTATCTGCACTAAACGCTGTTACTGCATCGGTTGCAGCAGCAGTATCGGTCAGTGATTTACCAACATCTTTTTGGTTGATTGTATCTGTCGCACCGGACGTAGCATCAGCCAATACTTTGCTGGGAGCATTAGCCACGGAGTCAGATGCAGTAGCTTCATCAGTAAGGGTTTTCCCTACGTCTTTCGTATCTGAGTCTGCAACGATAATTGGGTCTGGGTCAGCGTCAGGGTCAGTCGGGTCAAAGTCTATGTTGCCATAGAACATGCGGTTGACCGTATCCTCCATCGTTACAGAGTCTGCAAACGACGTATCAAAAGATATTGCTAGGTCTTCAGTAACGGTAGCAACGTCAATAATGACCTGCCCAATTTCAAAGGCACGGAAATCAGACATCTGTACAGTCTGATTCTCAAGGACAGATGCTGGAACAGCAAACGCAGAAGCCCGAATAATCGGGCTAGGATGAACAGCAGCCGTGACTCCACCAGCCGCAGCAATGTTGATAGCCACCGATGTGGTGGTCGCCAACAATACTTGCGAGAGGGTGTAAGAGGCACGGATGTTTGCCATCAGAAGTTCTCCCTCACTGTAAAGCGTAGAGTGTCATATACGGTCTGAACATCGCCGTTGAAGTTGATGACAATTTCACCTTCATACATGCCGGGGTCTACATCAAGTACGCCGCCGCTGAAGTTGAACTGAACTTGACCAGTTGTACCACCACTTAGTTTAGAACAAGGAATGGTGGATAGAAGTGTAGTCGTACCAGCCTTACGGAACTTTACAGTAACCACAGTGGTAGACAGCGACAAATCAATGGGCGAGTTGGTAATATCATCAGTCAGCGTCAGGACGATGACTGGCCTTTCGTCGCCTTTTACTAAACGAATGACATCAACAGCCATATTATCCTCACGCTAAGGGGCGCATCTGAACAGTCATCGAGGCTCTTGCTGCACCGATGTTTGCCCTTGCTCTGCGCTCAGTTGTTTTAGAAAGATACTGTTTAGCGTGGTACGTTGCTAACTCGCGGTCACTCCAGTTCTTATTAGGCATGACTAGCAAATGTTGCAGCGCACCGTGCATGATGACATTTTCAAGGTCATCGAATACTGCTTTGTCCATTCCTGTTGCAGTGCGCAATGGTTTAAGAACCACAATCATCTTCAAAGTGTACGCAGTCAACGCATCTGGGGACGGGGCAATCACGAAATTGTCAGGGTCTAGTTGGCAGATATAGCGGGGCGTTGCCTGCTTATCTGGGTCTAAATCAGGCCAACTAGGGAATCGGTTGTACAACTGCTCCAGCGTCACAGGCTCAAGGGGTGAGCCATTGACCGCAGCCGTGATAAAGGCATGCACTTCAGTTTGGAGCGGGTTGTTGTAAGGGTACTCAAATACTCCGGGGGTAAGCGGGGTATTGGGCTGCTCATATCGCCACGCCAACGTCTTCTCACACGCCTCAATTGCTGCATCACGAACATGTTGTTCGATGATAGGCTGAGGACAGCCGGGCACACTAGGAGCCAAGCGGGTAACGAGGGACATGAAGGTGCGGGTACTCATGATGCAATCACCTGTTCTTTAGGTAGCCCGGCTTCTTCAGTATCCGTGATAGCCCGAGACTGTGCACTTACACCCAATGCTTGTGTAAATGACTGCTGGAATAGTTGGGCACGGTTAGAGTTCACATGCTCATTGTCCACAGATTCAGCCAAAAATACAGTCCCATCAACAACTACTGGGAAAAACGCATCCGGCAATAAAGCCACGGTGGCAGAGCCTGCATAATTTGGAGGAGTCTGCGCATATTCCCCAATCAACACTTGGTTTGCGGGGGCTTTAGGGTAAATGAAGAATTTGTTGGGGTTACGAACGTGCCGCATCCAGTTAACTGCGGGGGCTGCGGGGTCGTTCATCCAACCGGGATAGGTTTGGTCAAGAGACGTACGGTCAACTTCCGTTACACCAGCACCGTCTTTGACTTGGAAAATCTCAATGATGCGGACAGAATCCGCAGGCGGAGACTGAAGCACCTGCCCCGCCGTACAGGTAATTTCACCGATGTAGGCAAAGAGGTCAGGACGCAACACAGCCATCCGCTTAAGCGTTTGGTTGGCAAAGCCCAACAGCACCGCATCGCTGTACCGCTGCGGCGCGTTAAGGTCTTGTAGGAGGCGTCTGGCCTCAGTGACTACATCGTTGAGAATCATTCTGGTAGGCCTCGGGAAGCATCAGCATTAACGTCTTCATTTACGTAGACTGGCTCTGCGGGAATCTCCTCCACAGGAGTTTCCAACTTCAATCCAGACTTACGCCCTTTTTGTTTCTTTGGAATAAATTTCTCAGGAAAGGCTTCTTCTTCAGTGATTTCCACACAAGCCGGATTTTCAGCGAGAATTTCATTCCATTCGTAAATTGTTCCTGCTCTATCTCGTAGGTATCGCATCAAGTTCTCCTATCTATATCTAGCCGTTTTACTCGCTATTTTAGCGGGCTGTTTTACAAACTGTTGACCTTTTGCTTTACCTTCGCGCTTTGCTTTGGTAGTTGCCGCATATTCTGCGGGAGTCAACGCCTTAATTGCTTTCTCTGGTAAGTATCGCTCACCAGTCTTACTGGATGGCTTACCACTCTTGGTACGCCACTTTTGGTCAGTCCACTCTTTGAGGGATTTTTGAGGTGCTTTCAATCTCGATACCCCCCACCAGCAGCCTTATACTTCTTTGCCAACAACTGTGCCTTACGAGCAGACCACTGTCCAGCAGCAGTCCCTTGCGTATTGGAAGCCTTAATCTGGTTGAACAGCCGCTTACGCAACTCAGGCTTGGTGTAGTTACCAGCCTCGTTCACCTTGGATTTAGTCTTGGCTACCATTTGACTTTATCCGCCCAATACGCCGCAGACATCTTGCCTTTGGCTATGTTCTTTGCATGACGGGCTTTGAAACTTTTTTGCCGCGCCTTCTCACTTGGTGTGCTAGGGTTTGCCCCTGCACCACTTACACCTTGCTGCCCAAAGCGAATAATTTTCTCTTTGCCGTCAGCACAGGCCTTTACAACATGTGACTTGGTAGGATGTCCCGGCGTTCTCTTAGGAGAATTACAGGGCATCTCAGATTTTTTGATGACCTTAGCCATTAGAGTGCCTCATACCAAGTAGTCACAACACAATCAGCGGGTAAGTCAATATACAACCCGTTAAAAAATACCATTCCGGGGCTAGGCATATCAACTTGCGTTATGCCTTTACCGTAAGCATTGATTACATAATACGGCTCGCCACCTGTGGGAGCAGCATCTAAATCGTAAAACTTAACAATGGCATCTGACCCACCGCTGTGCATAACCATAACCTTACGGATGAGATGATGCCCCGTAAAGACTTGTCCATCAGCAGATAACTGCGATGCTTTTATGCCATATGGGTCTATATTTGCCACGGTCTTCTCCTTAGAAGAAAGGGGGCCGAAGCCCCCTTCGTCTTACGATGCGTCAGCAACCAAAGCCCAAAGACGAACAACAGCAACGTTAATTGCGTTATTGTTAAGGGTCACATCAATGGTGTCAGCAGCAGAGTAATACTTGCCGTTGCTGTAACCAGTAATAGTGTTTGGTGTGCCTTCAGTCAATGCCAAAGCCATTACGCCCGAAGCAACAGAGTTCAGGTCTACGTCGTTCAGGTAGCCGTCAGCATCGCTGCCGTCACCCAAATCAAACGTAGCAGTTGCACCTTCAGCGGTGGTCACATCGTAACCAACACGCATCACGAGCGATTTAGCAGGTACAGGAATCACTTCCAAAACATCGCCAGAAGCCAAAGCAGCAGCACCAGCGGCACTACGAGCAGCAGCAATTGCGGCGAAGTCAAGGACGACTTCCATACGAGTTACTTTGGTAAGTCCGTCAGCACGAAAGGCGGCTGAGCCTTTGTTAAAGCCGAGAGAATCGGTATAAGTTGCCATTTTCAAAATCTCCTAAAAGTTGCGATAGAGGGGCCGAAGCCCCTCAACCAATTACAGAGTGATAATCCCTTGAGCCAACGCCTCAGGCTTAACCACTTTGTAGCCATAAACTTGCAGGCCACGGATGATGTTGCCGAAGGTGGACTCAGAACGGATAGTTTCCATCTCAGTCATCTGTGAGGCAAAAGTGAAGCCCATCTTGTGACCAGCAATAACGCTGAACTTGCCAGAGGCATTGTTCAAGTTATGGCTCATGTACACAGTGAAGCGGTCAATCATGCCCAAACGACCGTTACGGAGAATAGACACGCTGTCACCAGTCAACGACGCATCTTTCAGGTCAGACTTCTTAATCATGCCAGCCATCTTGGCAGGAATCACAACAAAGCGGTCGCTTTCAGGGCAGTTTGCTTCGTCGAGAACAGTGCCGATGTCAACAAGATATTCCAAAACATTGGTCTTGGTGATAGCGATAGGCGAACCAGTCGTACCCAAGTCGATGTTGTTGGAGATACGACCAGCGGTCGAACCTTTGTTGTCAGCAGAAATGTCCGGCAGAATGTCGGTCAACACACGCTGGTCAATCTTAATCTTCATACGCTCAGAAGCGTCTTTAGACCAAGTGTCCATCAGGTTGATGTCAGACTGAACCTTGTCCACATCGTCTTCGATACAGGCAAAGTACTCGCCCTTGTCGATGACCAACTGGATTTTTGGCTTGTCAGGATTCTCAACGCTGAGCGTTTGACCCTTGACATAGGTCTTGATGGTGATTTCAGGAGTAGTACGGATGTTAACCGTATCACCCATACGACGAATCTCACCTTCGTAGTTGGTGTTAGAGATTGCTGCGAGCACGGTGGCATCGTAGAAATTCTCAATCAGTTTACCCGACCAAATTTCGGGGATGAAGTTGCCCGAGTAATTCGGACGGCCTGCGGAAACGGGAAATCCCATGATAAAACTCCTCTAATCAAGCGTTCACAGTTATACGACCATCCCGCTGTGCAGCGAAGATGTCGCGTTCAATACGGTCACGCTCTGCTTCACGCCCTTTGTACTTACCTTGACGGACAGCATCGAAGAAATCTCTGATGTCATCAGGTGAATACGTCTTGGCATTTGAACCTGAGGGGTTCCCAGTGTTCCGGCCTTTACCCGGAGCCACTTGGCGTTCAAGTTCGGAAGCAGACACATTCCGACGAGTGTTCTGAGCAGTGGCTTGTCCAGTAATCTCAAGCCAAGACTTAAAGAAGTTACCTACTCTCCGCACATCGAGGCTGTTTTGGGCATCCTCAAGGATGGTTTGACGAGTAATGCCAGACAACGGGTCAACTTCCAACAACCACGACTGAAAAGCCGGGTCATTGTTGATGTCTTTCCACTGAGGGGCATAGTTAGTCAAATCCGACCAAAATTGCTGTTCGGCAGATACGGCCTGACGTTGTACCACGGCGTTAACCTGAGGCACGACGTTAACCTGCAACTGTTGTAGCAGGCGGTCAATCTGGGCAATCTTCTGGGCAACAGGGATGAGTTCTTCACGAGTCACACGACGCATAACGTCTAGTGATTCGCCATATTCCTCTTGGTCTTTATCAGTAATCAGAGGTTCTTCAACCTGTTGATGCTGAGTACGACCACCTTGCTGCTGCGAAATAGTTGCCAGCAATTGCTCCATTTGCTGCAAACGGCTAGAGAGTTCTTTGTTCTGACTATGCAGACGAGGAACCTCAGCGTTATACATGCCTTGGAGGGTGCGGTACTTCTGAGTCAGTGTTTCTTCGGCGTCTTTTCCGCCACCACTTGCGTGCTCACCGCTGGGTGACTGAGCAGCATTGTTCGTTTCAGAGTTCTCGTCGGCGGTCGGAGTACTGTTTTCCACGGGCTCAGTGGGCGGAGTTCCACCATCGGTGGGCGGATTTTGTCCCTCACCATTGGTTCCATCACCATTGAGTTGTTTGTACAGTTCTTGAACTGCCTCGGTCTGTTTACGAATTTGCTCTGGAAGTGCCATAATAAAACGCTCCTATCGGTATGCGTGGATTAGACGGCGAGTCATATCATGACTTTGCCGCTAGTTCAGGGGACTCTTTGACGAGTTTGTACAACTCGCCCAAAACTTGGCATCGCCCCTGCATCAATGCCGCGTTGTTTACAGCGTGTGGAAGTTGCTCCAATTCATGCGTCCGCCAAGAGGCAATATATTCCAGAATCTCTGGATATTGCCGAACTGCAATGGCAAGAGCCTTTACAGTCTTCTCGTCAGGCCGAATCATGCTGCCCTCCCACTAGCCCTACTTTGCACTACGTTCGCATCCATTCCACCTTTGGGAGTACCGTCTGGTTGCATAGGCACGCCAGACGCTTGGTCAGCCGCAAGGGTTTGAGCAGCCTGAGCCGCAGCCTTGTCAGTAAAACCAACTTTCTCCCGAGACGGAACAACTGCGTCCACAGGCATTTGCAACCCTTTAGCCACCTCACGAAGAATCGCGGTGCGACCATCCTTACCAATAATTTCCATATCAAATTGATTGGCGGTTGCGTTGAGGAATTCAATACGGCGAACGTTGACAGTCTCTTTGACAGCCAAGTTAACTGCTCCGCGAGCAATAACTTGTACGTCGCCTTTGATGCTCTCGTCCTCGTCGTAGCGCATGTTGTACACGAACTGACGTTGGACAATCGGTTTAATTACATCTTGGTCAATGTGACCAACCACTTGGCGGATACCTTTACCAGCAGCACCCATCAGCATGGACAAGCCCGAGGACGTGCGTCCTGCGCCTTGCACATTGAGGTCGCCATACAGGTAAGCCGGGATACCGGAGTGGTCGTCAGCCAAACGGGCAAACTTGTCGTACACCGCCATCAGTGTCTGAGCATTGTCGTCCGGCTGCGTAAAGCGAACAGCAGGTGCACTCGAACCCATCGGGTCGTTGGTAACCTGCCAAATCTTCCACGGGTGCATCTGAGTGATGTCCTCGTTCGGAGGAATACGCTCAAGGTTAACCTCGACCTGTGGGCCAGAGGAGATACCCATGTTGTTGACCAGTGCACGAGCGGCTGCGTTACAGACGTTCTGCAAGTCTTCAATAATCTCAGGGATGCCTTTACCCCAGAACGCACCGGGGCACTTGATGAACGAAGTCTTACAATAAGGCTTCTGACCCAGTGGGTCATAGTTCAACGTGGCCTTGATGACATAGTTACCAATGAGCCACACGTTGGCATCGTATTCACGAGCAGGGTCTGGGATTTCTTCCTCAGTCATACCCCACTCAATCAGCATCTTGCCAGACACTTTGCCCCAGAACTCTAGGGCATCAAACACATCAGTCGGGCGCATGTAGGAGTAGTACTTACGCTCCTCCTCTTGCTTAATCAACTCCACATCTTCGTTAATCCATGATGGGCCTGAGCCTTCATCAAGAATCGTACGAATAGCATCCTCGTCGTAACCGGGCACACCAATGAGGTCAGCAAGGTCAGTACGAGAAAGTGGGTGATGCTCGAACAAGTATCCATCTTCGATACGGGAAATGCCCGGCTCGGGATAAATACGGAATGGGTCAACACGCTCAAACTCAGGAGCGAGTCGTTCAATTGGGTCTACAACAGTACGACCAAGTTCCATCTTCCAACCAAGGGCGCGCTGACGACGCACCACTGGGCCTTTGATGAAGGCAGCAGGGAAAGTAACTAGGTCAGTGATGAAGTCATTGAACGAATCAGCCCAGCCGCCTTGTGCGAACTGGTCTTCAATCTTCAACTTCATTTTGTCCGCACGGTTCTGTGCGTCTTGCAGGATTCGGAAGCGGTACTCTTGCGAGACCATCTCCTTAATCTGTGCCATCTCCTCTTTGTTCGGTGCTTGCTGGCGTTCTTGCAGCATGGTCAGCACACGATTTGCAAAGATGTCCTGAATCTCTTGCCGCTCAGCAGGAGACAAATCAGGGATGGGGGTAGATACAATATCCCAAGGTGGAGTGCCTTGGTCTAAGAGAATGTCACGGAGCCAAGATTCCGCTGCGCGGCACTTGACTTCGGTAATCATCATGTAAATTTCAGAGCCGCCTTGGGCTTTGATTTGCTGCAACTTGTCGGCTTCATACTCGCCGTTACGCTGCCGCAGAGCCATCAGCATCTTATCTTCGATAGGCTTCTTGGCTATCTTTGCAACATCCCAGCACTGACGAAGGTAGGAGGCAAGCCCCAGAACCATCGGTTGATTCTGACGCTCCTGCAATGCTTGAGCCGCAGCATCTTCTTGCTGCTGTAACTCAGCGTTGGACACTACCCGTAGTAGGGATAAACCTGCCATTTAGTCCTCCGACTCTGGACGCTTATTAGTCTTCATCTCTTGGACTTCCATGATGTCCTTAATAGTCATCACGGGGGGTTTCCACTCGAAAGTAGGCATCGGGCGGGGCTTTCCAGCCAAACCGCTAGTATCCATCTTCTCGTTATCCGAGAACACGGTGTACTGTTTTGTTGCTTTCTTAGTTGCCATGTCAGCCTCCTTGCCGAACACACTTACATATATTCTAGTGTGGTTCTATCAACAAGTATACAGACTGTCAAGAATTTTGTGCAAGAAAAAAATGCCCCGGAGGTGACTCGACGGGGCGTAACCCACTGAAGGAGAGGTGGGGAGGTGACAACTGCCGCTGCTGCTAGAAGCGACACCCACATCATATCAAGTCCAACCCATGCTCGCAACAGGCTTAATTTCCCGGCGTTGGGGTAAATAATTCCCCTCGCCAACAGAGGCGATATGGAGCATGAGGTATTGTAACGCTTCGGCTACGTGGGAGTGTTTATTTTTCTCAATCTCGCCGTCGCCTCGGGGTTTATACCTATATCCGCCCATCATCGCGGCTTTCAACTGGGTACATGACGGGTCGAGCAGGAAGGCCGGGTCGCCGTCCACCTGACGCATCAGGTAGTCATCGACAGCGTTAATACGTGCAGAGATGTTGTTGGTTCTTGCCGGGATGACTTTGAGTCCTTCGGCTTTGATGATGTCAACCGCTGACCGCTCGTCAGTCTGCGCCCGCTGGATACCAGCCGGGTCAGTGACTACCAGTATGGGTGCACCCCCGAACCGTTCGTATATCAGGGGCTTGAGCATAGACCTTACAAATCGTTGTACACCCATGTCAAAACTGACCGCTTCCGCCAGCACGAGGGCGCGGCCCCGGGGGTCTTGCTGTCCGATAACAGCCGCTGGGGTAAGCCCCAAGTCCATCCCGACAATAATGGGTCGAACCCCATTGTTGATATGGCGAAGCCTCTCTCTAGCCATATGGTAGTCTGGCCTGAAATACTTGTAGACTGGCATACCAGCCGAGGAAAGGCCGTACTCACCGTCGATGTAAACCCGTACGTATTCCTCGCTACGGCCTTGGGTGTCGTAGTATCCATCTGGCAGATTGTCAATGTTCTCTGCAAAAGCCGAGCGACCGGACGGTTGTTTGAAGACTGCCCAGCCGTTGTTATTGGGAGATACGCCATCTTTCGGGTCTAAGCCTTCCATCTGATAGTACCACCACGTATCCATCGTCGGTGGGTTAGTATCGCCCCACATACCGTGCCATGTCGGCCCGCCATCTTTCGCTGAGGGAAAACGACCGATACGTTTGGACATCGCATCCACAATATCGGGGTGGATGTCCCGGCACTCGTTGAACCATGCGAACGTCAACTCCAAGGAGTTCAAGTTTGCCACGTCGTCCGCATCGTCCAGTGCACGGAACATTATCTCGCACTCTACATCTCCCACTTTGAAAAAGAACGTCTTGGTCGTACGCATGTAGTCACCGCACTGCCCGGGCGGGAACCAATCCAGAAACGTCTTGATGGTGGTGTCCTGCAACTGCCGGGCAGTTTCACGGACAATCGCCGCCCGTGTTTTGCGTATACCCTGTGCGTTTGGAGCCTGCATACTGGCGCGGCGCACAATCTCAAACGACGAGGTTACCGACTTGCCGGAGCCAACTGGCCCCATGAGAACCCGCATCTTGGCGTCGCTCGCCATGAACCGCTTACCAGTTGGCGGCGGTGTATAGTTAATGTTTAGCATTGCACCTCCACGAGCATGACCCAGAACTCGCGGCCCCGGCGTTTATGCTTCACGATTTTTGTTCTGTAAGACACCCCATATTCCCGCAGGGCTGTCTCCATATTATGCGCTTCACTCGCACTGACGAACCGTGCGGCTTTCATCCCCTCGAACGTAAGGTCAAACTTACTCTCCAGACTCGATGGCAGCGACATCCGTCACCTCTGTGGTATCTGCTTCAATCGTCCGAGCGTCTTGTGAGTTCGGCCCAAGGTTGATGGTGATGCGGACTCCGCCCCCGCCTCCTTCCACAACCGCCTCGTTCTTAGGCTCCAGACCGCCCCACTTCACAGTGGACTTAATCAGGTCAGCCTTTACAGCAGGGGAAACTGCCGGGTCGTGAATCAACATCCAAGAAGTTGTCAGGAGTTCTTCCGCTTGGGCGCGGGCCTTGAGTTTGAATGTCAGACCCTTCTCACGCACTTCGTCTCGGTAATGCTCTACCTTCTTGAGAAACACCGGGTCGGCGTTGAACTCAAGGATGTCGTTAGCCAAGATTTTGTGGCGGGTCATGACTTCTTGCAAAGTCTCCCCACTGCCCTCTAGGGTGAGAGCAATGTCGAACGCCAACCTATCTGACCATTTGGTGTGGTGTAGTGGTAGGGTATCCATGACCCGAATATAACACGGCAACTTACTGGAGTGTCAAGCACTTTGGTTTATTCAGAGATTAGGGAAGTTATCGGCGGAGGCTAACTTTACACGTTCCTTTTTTTGGGTCTTGCTTTAAGAGGTTTACTATATACAGGGGGGCGGGTGCAAACGCCAATCCATGTACCCCCCGTCAGCCACGCAAGCGAGCAAGCCAGCGACATGCGACCGCGCCCACAAACGCCTTGATTTCAGGCGTATTTGACATTTCCGTAAAGTCTGGCAATCTGAAAGTGTCGATGCAGATGCAGCGACTCAGACGCAAGTCTGATGTTCTTTAACCTTGTTAGGAGAAAACCATGAGTGAGCGCACTCCAACCGCTAAGCGGTCGATTGCCCCCGTTACTGTGACGGTTGAAATCACAGCAACCCGTATCAACGAGAACGGTACGCTCTCGGGCATTACGGCAAAGGTTGTAAAGCAACCCATCAAGGGAAACGAGTTCAAGACTTCGGTTCCCCCAATGGCAGGCGGAGCAATCTATCTCAAGGCTCTCAGCCTCGATGGTCTGCAAATCTTGACCGACGATGAGCCTAAGGCAACGACCGCAAAGCGCAAGTTGTTCTAAGTAGTAGGAGCCGGAGCAATCCGGCTCCCTTTCTAACCGCACAATGAAGGAGAATTCCATGAGTGCAAGACGCAAGCAAGAGTCCTATCGGTTCGTGGTCAAGTGGATAGAAGGCGATTCAATCTTCTTTCGCTGGTTCAAGCGTGACAGATACGCTGTACAGTTCCAGCAAGAGTTGATTGACGACGGAATCCCACCCGAGATGATTCGGATTCACATGAAGTAACCCACAGGAGCGGAGCCGAAAGGCTCCCTCCCCTAACTTTACAGGAGTTTAACATGGAAAAGTTCTGCGAGAACCACCCCGAAGTAGCAGCAATCATCATTGCACCAGTGTTGTATGTACTGTTATGGTTGGCAATGGCACTGTTCTGAACCACCAGCCCGGCGAAAGCCGGGTTTTTTATTGCCTAAAACTTTACATTTTATATGTAGTATATATAAACCATACGCCGGGGGGTGCAGCCATGACACTTCAAGGGCGAAATTGCGCAATAATCTAAGGGCTAAGGCAATAATCTAACTTGACATATGCATTTTTAGATTGTTGTACGGCCTAACTTGACACTCGTAAGTGGTTGATTCCATTGGGAATAGTGCCATGAGAGAGTGTAAACAATCCAAATAATCTAAATAATCTATTCAATATACACATATACCCTTTCATGAGGAGGTAAGCCTGTAAAGTAAAGGAAGGCGGGTGCTTGTTGCGCTGTGTTGTCATCCTAACTTGACTAGATTATTTGCCTCACATAGATTATTCCCCCGTAAGTTGTTGATTCTTTTAGGAATTCCTAACAATCTAAGTTTTGTATTTGACAGTTGTCTTTGTCTCTGGTACTCGCGGTGTTAGATTATGGCGTGACCTTGTATAATTACAAAACTCAGCCGACCCCTCGAAGTGAGTGCCCGCTCACTCGCAAAGCCTTGCCCAGCCTGTGTTTGCGTTTTTTCGTGGCTCGGGCAATCTGACCCTGACCCCAGCAACACCGCTGTGGTGTCAAAGATGTAATGTAAACTTAATCAACTTCAGGAGTTAACTATGCAAGCAACAGTGAAGAAGTCCATCAAGCCCGTTACCTTTACCATCACCGTGGTAGCCAAGAAGGTCAACGAGAACGGTACATTCAGTGCCTTTGAGGTACAGAGTGTAAAGGGTAGTGTCAAGAACAGTACCTTTAAGGTAGTAGCACCTCCACAAGCAGGTGGTGCTCTATACATCAAGTGCGAAACGCTTGACGGCTTAGAACTCATGACCGAAGGTGCAGTATCCAATGCACCCAAAGCCAAGTTGTTCTAAACCTTACAGGGCAGAGTACCCCTCTGCCCTACTTCCCACAACTTATTGGAGGATATATGAACCAATCAGACTTATCAGGCATACCCCGTGTAGCCAATGCCAAGTGCAGACAATTCGTGAAAGACCGTGAGCCATTCAGGGGGAGTAACCTGTATGGCATTTACTCATTGGTTGACACGGACAACGAAGTTTACACTGTGTATTCCTACGGTGACCACTACCCCATGTTCATTTATGCCAGTGGCATGTGGTTCGAGAATGAGGACAAGTACAGTCGCTCTACCTCAAAGCATCATGGGCAAGCACACCCTCATGTCCCTACCATCCTACTGTCAACACGATGGATGCAGAGACTAGCCAACAATGGCTATCAGGGTATTGCCAAAGAGCGCATCTTCAACGAACCAGTGGAGGCTTAACATGGAAGATTACCATTTGCCAATCTGTACAAACTGCTATGCCGTGAGGGTAGAACCTCAACGCCGATACATGCCAAGACCCACATGCTTACGGTGTGGTGAGGAAGTAGCCAAGCAACGCAAGTTTACAGTGGCATGTAACAACAAGCAGGGGTATGAGTTGATAACTGACCCTACCCATCTCAAACAACTTAACCCAAAGAGGACAACATGAGAAAACTGCTTAACCTTTTCGCCACAGCCATAGCCATGCTACTCATTGGGGGTGCTTTCGCAGTACTGTTCATTGAGTGGATGGCAGGTTGTGGCGAAACCTATATTGATGCTAAAGGGGTGAGGCATCAGTACGAGTGTGTGTTTATCCCCCAACCAACTGAAAGGAAATAACCATGAAGCGACTATTTGCCCTCCGTGATAGCCGTGGACAACTTGTCCGACACGAGGAAACCAAACAACCGATGTACTTCTCGGACAAACAGGCGGCACGAAACTACCGCAGTAAGTTGACACAAGAAATCAATGTGTACTTCGTGACCTACGGCGTTGACCATAAACTTTACAAAGGAAACTGACATGCGAGCCTCATTGCTTAAAGACACTATTCGTTCCACCTTCCCCATTCAGCGTACGCTCTGTATCGAGGGTAGCCCCGGTGGTGGTAAGACAACCATCGTCCACGAAGTGGCAAGCGAGATGGAAGTGCCCGTAATCGAACGACACATGCCGACCATGCTTGTCGAGGACTTCGGTATCCTGTTCCCCAAAGAGGGCAACGGGCTTGAATACCGACTGCCTGACTGGTTCCCCGTCAAAGGCAAAGCACCTGAGCGTGGCATCCTGTTGTTCGATGACCGCAACCAAGCCAATGCTGACCTGCAAAAAGTCCTAGCCAACATCTGCCAAGCCCGTACCTTACACGGCACACCGATGCCTGATGGGTGGCAAGTCATCTCTACTGGCAACCGACAAGCAGACCGAGCAGGTGCTAACCGTGTGCTATCCCACCTTCGCAATCGTGAGACTGTGGTGGAGTTGGAGACACACCTTGACGACTGGACTTCATGGGCACTTGACCATGATGTAAAGCCTGAAGTAATCTCGTTCATTCGCTTTCGCCCTGCCCTGCTTCATGACTTCGACCCTCAGCGTGACCAAAACGCTACTCCCCGTTCATGGGTAGAGGGTGTGTCCGACATCCTTGGCTTGTGCCCTGCTGATGCAGAGTTCGAGATGTTCAAGGGTGCAGTCGGTGAAGGTGCGGCGGCAGAGTTTGTGGGCTTCCTGCGAATCTTCCGTAAGTTGCCTAACCCTGATGCAGTACTGATGAACCCAACGACTGCTGATGTACCTAGCGACCCTGCCACCTTGTATGCCTTGAGTGGTGCTATCGCTGAACGGGCAACCGAGAACAACTTTGAGCGTGTTTGTACCTATGCAGAGCGTATGCCTGCTGACTTCTCCGTGCTCACGGTGTCCTATGCCTCCCGCAAGAAACCCGAACTGGCAAACACGCAAGCGTTTACCAAGTGGGCGATGAAGCACCAAGATGTTTTGTTCTGATTAACCAACCGAGGGGCTAGTCCCCTCACCACAGAAGGAGTGACAACTATGAATCTGAGTGACCGTGCTCTACTGGTGCAGTTATCCGTGTCCCAATGGACTGCTCGCAAGTACGATAAGAAAGTAACTAACGAGGTAGCAAGTGCTCATGGCACAACGACTGCGGCAGGGCGATACAACAAGTCGCTACTGCCTATGAACGACTACCTTGACCGTGTGCACAAAAAGACTACCCACATTCGCACTAAGTTCTACGAGAACACATTGCCGTGGGGTATTGAAGGCACGATGATGCTACCGACAAGCAACTACCTGCAATTCATGACCGACTTCCGTAAGGAGAAAGGTGAGTGGCAGTCCCTAGTTGACCAGTTCGTAGGCAACTATGACCAACTGCGACTTGATGCAAAGCGACTGCTTGGTAGCCTGTACGATGACGGTGACTATCCTGACGAGACTGATGTAGCCCGTAAGTTCAAGATGGACATGGCTATCTTTCCCGTACCGAACACCGACTTCAGGGTGAGCATAGCGAGCGATGAGTTGACACGAATCCAACAAGATGTTGAGAGGCGTATCGCTGATGCTCAGACTACTGCCATGAAAGAAGTGTGGGACAGACTGTATGACCGAGTGAAGCACATGGCTGAGAAGTTAGCCGACCCCAAGGCTATCTTCCGTGACACGATGGTGGAAAACACCAAGGAACTGTGTGCCCTACTGCCCCGCTTGAACTTCATGGATGACCCCAACTTGGAACAGTTGCGACAACAAGTTGAGGCAACCCTGCTCAAGCACCCTGAAGCACTACGCAATGACCCTGACTTGCGCCGTGATACTGCAAGCGAGGCGAAAGCAATCATGGACAAGATGTCCGTATTCATGAAAGGAGTATGAGATGACAACCCCCGTACCTAACCATGCCGACAGAGAACCGTTGAGCCAAGCGGACGAGAAGGCAGTTGACCGACTGCTTGCCAAGGCTAGGACTGCCCTAGTCCTTGAGCATCCGTTCATTGGCAACATCGCTCTGAACATGCCGTTCAAAGCAGACTACACCTGCCGTACTGCCATGACCAATGGCAAGGAGATACGCTACAACCCACACTTCATGAAGGACATGGGTGATGAGGAACGCAAGTTCGTTGTAGCCCACGAGTGTATGCACCCTATGCTTGACCACAACTTCCGTAGAGGTGAGCGTCAACACAAGCGGTGGAACAAAGCAGGCGACTATGTGATTAACCAACTGCTGACTGATGAGGGTATCGGCAAAATGCCTCAGTTCGGTTTGCTTAATCCACAACTGTACCAAGCAGGCAATCAAACGACTGATGGTATCTACAACTTGTTGCCCGATGAACCCGATGACGGTTCAGGTGGTGACGGTACTGAAGCAATGGATGATTGTGCAGACGGTGGCGGTAGCCCTGCCGAGCAAGCACAACAACAAGCCGAGTGGAAAGTCCGTGTAGCACAAGCGGCACAAGCCGCAAAGATGATGGGCAAGATGTCGGCAGGACTTGAGCGACTGGTCAACGAGGTACTTGCACCCAAGGTGGACTGGCGTGATGTGCTTCGCAAGTTCGTTGAGAAGTGCAAGACTGACCAACGCTCATGGGCTAGACCGAACCGTAGGTTCTTGAGCCAAGGACTGTACTTGCCTAGCGTATCAGGTGAAGCACTCGGTGAGATAGCCATTGCAGTTGACTGCTCAGGTTCGATTGACGATAAGACTATCGCTCAGTTTGCAGGTGAGATTAACGCTATCAAGGAAGATGGCAACCCCACTTGTATCCATGTGGTGTACTTCGATAGCGAGGTATCACACTACGAGAAGTATGGTCGTGATGATGACCTGAACATCCGAGCACATGGCGGTGGCGGTACTGCCTTCAGCCCTGTGTTTCGGTACTTCCAAGAGCACGACATTGAGCCAGTTGCCTGTGTGTTTCTGACTGACCTGTGTTGTGATGACTTCGGTGATGCACCTGCTTACCCTGTGTTGTGGGTATCCACCGATGAAGGTACTGCACCCTTCGGTGAAGTGGTACTGATGTGATACCGCTACCTGACGGGTACACACTTGAGAACTCTAAGCGTAAAGCAACACACGCTAGGGCTTCTCTTATAGGTAGTGACTGGCAGGTAGATGTGTACTACAAAGGAGAACCTGCCTTCAAACTTGCCAAGCAATACAGAGTAGACACAGATGGTGCTGAGTATGCGGGTAAGTTAGTCGGTGCTAATGGTGCATGGCATCGTTCGTTTAACCTTACTGAATTGGTGCGCATCATGTGTACCAAACATAGAATAGGAGTAGGAAGATGAGCACATTTTGGAAGTGGATTATTGTCGGTACTGTACTCGGTGCAATCGGTGGCTACATCGGTAGCACTAAGGCAGACCCGATAAACTTCAACAACTCACCGTTGAACTGGGCGAATAGCCCACTCAACTTCAACAACTCACCGTTGAACTTCAACAATAGCCCCCTGAACTGGGCTAACAGTCCGCTCAATGTCAATGCAACCAATGGTGTGTATGACACCAATGGCAATCGTGTTGGCTACACGACTGTGAGTCCGCAGGGAACTGTCAATATCTTTGGGAATGACGGCAACCGAACAGGGTATGCACCTCCTCCCACGGTTTCTGTACCCCTTGTACCTTTGAGGTGAACCATGATTACTTACGCAGAACTATTCGCACTTGTTGTATTCGGGTGCATGGCAGGGTACATCATGTACCTACAACATCAACTGAGTAAAGCAATGAAGGCAGGTGAACTACTCACCATGATTCTGCATGACATTGCTTGTGGTGAAGTCGAGATAGAAAGGACTGACGATGGAATCCGTATCATTAAAGACAATAGACAAGCATCGCCACATAAATGTTGACGGCATTGACTGGTGGGAGTACACCTACAACGAGTTCACCGAGAGCATGGAACAGGTGGGCATTGAGGTAGAGCGCATGTACTTCTCAGGGTTTTGGTCGCAAGGTGATGGTGCTTGCTTTGATGGGCGCATTGGTGACACCAAGTTGTTTCTCGACAAGCACTTCACCCCGACTGACTACCCCATGATACGCAAGTTGTTGAGTAGTGGTGGCGCAATCACATTCAGGTGTAAGCATAGCGGACACTACTACCACGAGAACTGCACATCGTTTGATGTGGACTGTGACTTGTTTGCGTATGTGATGGACAAGCCAACTGACTTCCACGAACAAGTTGTGGAAGGAATGGATAAGCAACTGGATGTAGAGATGGATGATTTTGAGAAGGTAAGCGTAGAGATATTCAAGAACTACATGCGGGACTTGTATCGCAAGTTAGAGAAGGAGTATGACTACTTGGTAGGTGACGAGGCGGTGAAGGAAACAATAATCGCCAATGAATTACAGGAGAATGATGATGACGATTGACAGTCCGTTTTACAGACAACTAAAGCAGGAGATACGAATGAATGTAGCAGAGCAAGCGATAACAACAATCAACAACTTGTCCTATCTTGTTCGAGAGTTATACCCCGATGACCCTGCAACGCAAGAGATGTACAACATCGACGAGGTGCTAGAGCAAGCACAGTTGACAGTTTATAACCTAACCAAACAAGGAGAGTGACATGGCGACAGTACGATTCAGCAAAGAATTGCAAGACGAGATTATCAAACGAGCCAAGGCAGTATTCGACAAGCAGTTGGAGACTGCCAAGAACTCACGACCAAGCAACGAGTGGGCGGATAAGATTTACACGACACTCTTTGGACAACATGTTTCTGCATTGAACGCAGTACCGCAGGAGTTCCTATACATGGTAGACAACATCGAGGTTGACCGTGTGGGTAGTGTGAACTGCGGACTGCGCTTTGACTTCCCTAGCAAACGAGCATGGGTTCGTGAGTTCACCGAGAACGAGTACGCTAAACGAGCCAGTAGTTATAGCAATAACAATATCACTCTCAAAGACCACTTGGCATGGGGCGAGTTGTTCGTTGAGGTCAAGGAGTGGCAAGACCGTATCAAGGCGGTGCATACCAAGCGTGATGAGTTCGTTGCCCAAGTGCAGAAAATTATCACGGCACACGCAACCCTAGCCCCTGCCCTCAAGATGTGGCAACCCTTGTGGGACTTGATTCCCGAGGAGTACAAAGAGCGTCATCGCAAAGTGGTTGAGCGTGAGAAGAAGGAACTCGCCATTGATGTAGACCTATCCGCTATGACTGCCGCAGTCGTAGCCCACAAGATTACACGCTAAGGAGTAAATATGAGAACAGACAGACTGTCGTACCAAGATGTTGCTGAATGGTTTAGCCGAGCAAGAAACCCTGAGAACGGTAGACCTGTGCAGTCATGGGCACGGATGCACCGAGTGGGCGAGAACTATGAACTGCGCCACGGGAACTATGTGGTCGGTATCTTTTCACCTGACAACAAGTTTACATTTAAGTTGACATCGCAGGGTGCTCGTAGTTGTAGCGTGACCCTGAGCCAAGCATTGCAACGAGCCATACCATTCGTGTGGTTGCGTAAAGGAATGGGTAGATATGTAGTCAAGCCTACTCCCCCCTACGATAAGTTCATGAAGGATAACCCTAGCAACTACGGTGCGTGGAATTACTTTTCCAAAGTCGAAGGCTATGAAGTGTTCGATGGACTGTGCTTTGACCTGAATACCTATGAGCCTGTCAATCCTCGTACACCCTTAGTCAAACAGAAGGTCAACAAGGATAACAAACTTGAGTGGCTACGAGCACTACGCAAATTCAAAACGGCGGTGCGTATCCGTGCACGAATGGGTGTACTGGAAACCCTTATCCAACAAGTAGATGTCGAGCGTAAAAGTCAGAACCGATATGACTGGGAGATGCCCGACTGGAACTCAGACAAGTGGCAGGATGTGTTATACACTTCTATCAAATCAAGTGAGTGTTCGACAGACTTACTGAAGGGATTTATCAAGTCAGTAAGGCGAGGATACTATTCGTCAACAACATCCGTTAAAGAAGTAATTGATGAGGTAGATAAGGTATGTACAACATACAGTCTCGACCTGCGCAAAAGGTTTGGTGTCTACGATGAGATGCCCGACATGCAAGCAGAGAATGAAGTGCCTCGACACACGGTGGGAGGACATCAGTAAAACAACCACACGCAGGTGGAAGTGTGACGCTTGTCAGACACGAGGTAAGACCAAAGAAACTTGGCTATCCGTGCCTGTCAAGCAAGCATCTAAACCTGCAAAGAAAAAGAAGGTGTCAGACATTGACAAGGCGGTGAACCGTATAGCCAATGCCTTGTATGGTGGCAAGACTAAGAAACCCATAGAGGTTAAGCACAAGCCAACCAAGTCAATGTTCGATGACACCGATGAGGACAACGGGCGGTACTCAGACTACGGTGATTTGGGTATCGACATACCACGAGGGGACGACTGGTAAGTTCCTAGGAGGTGTTATGTACCACGGTACAAGTGTGTGGCAGTTGCTTGCCATTTGGTATTTGCTTTTTGCCTTAGCCATAGGCAGTCTAATCCTTATCAACTAGGAGATAACAATGGACATTCAGAAACGAGATGGTGCTTACGCTTACTTCATTGGGGGTGTTGCCTTTGAAGAAGATGGTGGGTGGAGTAAGGATGTATGGGATGCCGCATGGCATGAACAACAAAAAGAAATTGATGCTTTGAACGCTCGCATCAAACTGCTAGAGGAAGAAGTAGCGTTCGTTGAACATGGGTATAGCAAAAGGAGTTGCTGATGACAGTCATCGTATGGGATGGCAAGATGCTTGCCTCAGATAAACAAGCCACCAATGCAGGTTTGAAACTAACAACCACAAAGATATTCAGGATAAATGGGAATCTAGTTGGGTTCTCAGGTGACTTTGACTATGCCTTTGCTATGAAGAAATGGTTTGAGAATGGTGCTGACCATGAGAAATTTCCTAAGCACCAAGAGGATGACAACAAGTGGGTAGGCATGATAGTGATTACCCCTGATAAGAAGATATTGAAGTACGAGCGTTCGCCGTATCCAATAGACCTGACAGAATCTAACTGCTTGTGTATTGGTAGTGGTAGAGACTTTGCCTTTGGCGCATTGGCAATGGGTGCTGATGCGAAGAAGGCGGTAGAGGTTGCCTGTGAACACGAATCATCGTGTGGTATGGGCATTGATGTTTTAACTTTTGAAGGAGAATGAAATGAAATCTAAATCACAAAAGGTGCGTGAGCACTTCATGAAGAACCCGCTTGCCACACCCAAAGAAGTTGGTGCGAAGTTCAAGGTAGCCATGCCTATCGTCTACAAGATTCGCAAGGAGATGATGCCAGTAGTCCAAGAGCAGAACGCTATTGCGATGACGCAACCTGAGTTCAAGCCAAGCACCCGAGCCGATGACCTACAAGTTGGTGGCGACCACTACAAGAACATGGGGGTACAACCTTGGAAGGCTATGGAATCTTGGATGACACCCGAACAGTTCGCCGGATTCCTACGGGGTAACGCAATCAAATATCTTGCACGATGTGATGCGAAGGGTGGCATCGACGACATCAAGAAAGCCAAACACTACATCGACAAACTTATTGAGGTGCGTGAAGATGATTGAAGCCATTTGGGAAATCTTTAAGTGGGCGATGTTCTTACTCGGATGCTTTACCGCATTGGGTGCAGTCGCCGTCCTCACATTTATATGGATGCAAGCCCGTGACTAACTACGAGTTCTTTGACTACGCAACCATCATGTTGCGCATGGACAAGTTGAACAAAGAAATCCATGAGTGCCTGTTGATGCACAAGTATGCCGATGCTCGTGTCAAATCGCAGGAACTTTTATTCCAAACTCGGCTATTGAACCTGTGGATTACGCAGGAGATTGAGAGAACCAATGGACATCGTGACCATTGACTTTGAAACTTACTACGACAAGGACTTTAGCCTGTCGAAGATGACCACCGAAGCCTACATCCGTGACCCTCAGTTCGAGGTCATTGGTGTGGGGGTGAAGGTCAACAACTACCCGACCGATTGGTATTCGGGCAGTGACCCTGCCAAGTTTCTGAAGTCCCTTGACTATCGTGACAAAGCAATCCTCTGTCACAACACCGCTTTCGATGGGGCAATCCTGTCGTGGCTCTTTGGTATCAAGCCTAAGTTGTGGCTTGACACTTTATCTATGGCAAGACCGTTCCACCAAATGACTGTGGGGGGTAGCCTCAAAGCACTGGCTACATACTACGGGCTAGGGCAGAAGGGTGAGGAAGTTCTCAATGCGATTGGCAAACGCAGGGCAGACTTTGCGCCTGATGAACTGGCACGGTACGGCGAGTACTGCAAGAACGATGTGGAACTTACCTACCAGTTGTTCAAGAAACTGAGCAAGGGATTCCCAACCAGTGAGTTGTTGGTGATTGACCAAACCTTGCGCATGTACACCGAGCCGACTATCGAGTTGGACAGAGAACTCTTAGACCAACATCTTGAGGAAGTCCTTGCTCGTAAGCGAACGCTGATTGCTGACATGGGACTTACGGGGGTGAGCGACGAAGCCATTACCAAGACCCTGATGAGCAACCAAATCTTTGCGAAGTATCTGAAGAACTTGGGGGTCGAGCCACCAACCAAGGTGAGCGCACGCACAGGCAAAGAAACCTTTGCTTTTGGAAAGACCGACAAGGGATTCACTGACTTACTAGAACATCCTGATGAGAGGGTGCAGGTTGCGGTCGCTGCGAGGCTCGGGGTGAAGTCCACTATTGAGGAGACCCGAACTCAGAACTTGATTGCGGTGTCCGAGCGAGGTCGCCTGCCAATCATGCTCAACTATTATGGTGCGCACACAGGCAGGTTCTCGGGGGGTGACAAACTCAACCTACAAAATCTTCCTGCTCGTGGCAATAATACCATTCGTCGTGCATTGAAAGCACCCGAAGGGCAAGTCCTGATTGCTTGTGATTCGTCACAGATTGAAGCAAGGATGGTGGCATGGGTAGCAGAGCAACATGATTTGATAGGTGCGTTTGCTGAGAAGCGAGATGTGTACTCTGAGTTTGCATCCGAAGTCTATGGTCGCACCATCACCAAGGCTGACAAGATAGAACGATTTGTTGGCAAGACTTGTATCTTGGGACTTGGCTATGGCATGGGGGCTGAGAAATTCAGACGCACACTAGAGATTGGTCAGGGTGGTATCTCAGTCAAGATTACTATTGAAGAAGCCGAGCGCATCGTCCGACTGTACCGACAGAAGAACCACAGAATTGTTGCCCTATGGCAGAAGTGTGGAAGCGCACTGGGCGGTATCCTTGCACGACAAAACGGTGTCATTAGTAAGTGCGTGACCTACGATGAGCATGGCATACGCCTGCCCAATGGGTTGTACATCCACTATCCAGCACTCCGTGCGAACGCAAGCAACTATGAATATATTGGTGATGCACGGCAGTACCGCAAGGCAGTCAAAGACCGAGTGCTAACAGGCGAAGTGGATGACATCTCGTGGACAAAAATCTACGGGGGCAAGGCAACTGAGAACATCATTCAGGCACTGGCTCGTATTGTTGTGGCTGAACAGATGGCAAAGATTGGTCAGCACTACCACGTTGCTTTCCAAGTGCACGATGAAATCATCATCACGGCCCCGGCACAACAGGCAACAGACGCAGAGCAACTTCTTGTGGAGATTATGTCCACTCCGCCCGCGTGGTGTGCCGACTTACCAGTGGCATGTGAATCGGGTGTAGCAACTAACTATGGAGACACATGATGGGTGCAGATATAAAAGTTTTCATTGACGAAATCAACACGGTTCGTTACGGATATGCCAAGCCGTTCTATTGGATAGACATGCCTGACAGTAAGCGTAGCCACATGATTACCCGAGGTAAGTTGATGGCATCACTGGCAGTGCTACGCATGAACTACCCGTTCATGAAACTTCAACAAGTTGGTGAACTACCTAAACCTAAGAGGAAGAACAAATGAAAGACGTAACAAACCTGACTGAAGTAGTCGAGAATAAACGCAAAGCAGAAGTTGTTGAGATGTTGCAGTCTGCCATGACCAAGGTTGAAGAAGAAGGCGCAAGCAACATACTCATCCTGATGAAAACAGATGGGGTGTACACCCGATTCTCGACCAAGATGGATGATGTGATGGAGATTCTTGCCCAGTTGGAAGTCCTCAAATACGACATCTTGCGCCGTATGCACAACTGAGGTACACTGGGATTTCCAATGAACAGAGAACCCCAAGGACACCCCGAGGGGCTACAACCTATGCGCCTTGCCCACTCCTACTCGTCCATTAAGTTGTACGAGAACTGCCCATACCGCTACTTCCGTCAGCGTGTTGTCAAAGATGTCATTGACGAGGGGGGCGAAGCGAGCAAGTACGGCGAACGCATCCACCAATATCTTGAGTACAGGCTGAAGGGCGACAGTACCCTACCCCAAGAGGTAGCGCACTACGAACCACTGTGCCAGTCGGTGGAGCGCATTGCCAACGGGGGTGAACTGCACATCGAAAAAGAACTGGTGCTCAACGACAACCTTACACCAACAGGTTGGTGGGATGCTGACGCTTGGCTCCGGTCTAAACTTGACGTGCTTGTAATCAACGGGCATGATGCCGTAGTGATGGACTGGAAAACAGGCAAGCGAAATGCCGACCAGTTTCAGATGCAGATGTTCGCCGCCCAAGTGTTCAAGCACTACCCTGATGTGGTTCGTGTAAAGACTTCCCTCGTGTGGCTCAAGACGATGGAGATGGACACTGAGCAGTACAACCGCATTGACATCAACCCGATTTGGGCTGACGTGATGAAGCGTATCCAACGGATTCACACCAGTCTTGAGCACGACAACTGGCCTGCCAAGCCCTCGGGCTTGTGCAGATTCTGCCCCGCCCGACACGACTGTGATTCGGCTAGGGTTTAACCTTACTTGACAGGAGCGTAAAGTGTCTTATAATACCCCTGAAGGTAAGGTAAAGAAGAAGGTTGTTGAGGTTCTGAAAGAACATGGTGTGTGGTACTTCTTCCCTGCGAACAACGGGTTCGGAGTGGCAGGAATCCCCGACATCATTGCGATTGTGAAGGGTCAGTTCCTCGGCATAGAAGTGAAGGCAGACAAGAGCAAAAAGCCAACTGCCTTACAAGTGCAGTGTGGTGCAAAGATTCAGAAGGCAGGTGGTTGGTGGATGGTGGTCTATGACCAAGAAACGATTGACCAACTGGACGTGATTATTAAAGAGAAACTTTACAGGTGACAACATGTTAGTGGTGGAACAAGCAAGGACGCTTGCTCTGAAGTTAAACAATCCCAATCGGGTACTCGACAGTATCCCGACTGCGAAGCCTATTGAGGTTCGTGGTGTGCCATTGGTTGTGACACCACACAAACTTGATGAGGTGCGTGTGCTGAGGAATCTCGGCATCAATGCGCCATCGCCCATCCTGCATTACTACGACTGGCCCGGGCAGTACACCCCGTATGACCATCAGAAACAAACTGCTGCGTTCTTGACGCTCAACCATCGAGGGTTGGTGCTGAATGAAATCGGTACGGGTAAAACACAATCTGCATTGTGGGCTGCGGACTATCTCATCAGAACCAAGCATGTAAAGAAGGTACTCATCCTTTCGCCACTATCCACACTGGAGCGGGTGTGGGGTGATGCAGTCTTTACTGGGTTCCCCCATCGGAAGTTTGTCGTCCTCCACGGTACAGCGGACAAGCGCAAGCAACTCTTACGCAAAGAAGTTGAGTTTTACATCATCAACCACGATGGGTTCAACATCATTGCCGAAGAAGCCAAGGGTATGTTTGACTTGGTGATTGTCGATGAGGCGGCGGTACTACGCAACCCGACGACACAACGCTTCAAGATATTTCGGAAGTGGATGGACGCTAATCCTGCAACACGTTTGTGGTTGATGACCGGAACCCCGACTCCTAACGACCCGACAGATGCGTGGGCATTGTCGAAGTTGGTCAACAGTCCGTACTGCACCAAGACATACACTGCGTTCCGTGAACAGGTGATGATGAAGATTGGGCAGTGGAAGTTCGTGCCACGTCCCGAGTCCGTTGATATTGTGAAGCACATCCTGCAACCCGCAGTGCGCTTTACTCGTGATGAGTGCTTTGACTTGCCTGACACCGTGGTGCAAACACGGCAGGTTGAACTGACACCCGAACAGAAGAAACATTACACGCAAATGCTACGGCATTTCGTTACCGAGATGTCTGCCGATGGAACCATCACGGCAGTCAATGAAGCAGTCAAGATTCAAAAACTTGTTCAGATAGCCTGCGGTGTAGCCTACGGCGATGATGGACAACACATTGAGTTGGACTGTACTCCCCGTGTCAATCTCGTGAAGGAGGTGATTGAAGAAGCAGGAGAGAAAGTAATCGTATTCGTACCACTGACAGGCACTCTGCACATGTTGGAGAAGGAACTTGGCAAGCATTGGTCAGTTGGTGTTGTGAACGGAGAGGTGTCTAGCCACAAGCGAAACCAAATCTTCCACGACTTCCAACATGCCAAAGACCCACATGTTTTGATTGCCCATCCGGGGACGATGGCGCATGGGCTAACGCTCACCAGTGCGTCTACGATTGTCTGGTATGGCCCTGTGACAAGCAATGAGCAATATGTTCAGGCAAACGGACGCATTGAGCGTATAGGTAAGAAGCATGTGTCGAACGTCATCCACATCGAGGCGACAGACCTTGAGTACAAGATGTACGAACGGCTAAAGAACAAGCAGAAACTGCAAGGTTTGCTTCTTGATTTAATTCAACAACAGACTAATAGGTGACAACTATGACTGTAAATGTAGATGATGTGGTTGCAACTTACATGAAGTTGCGGTCACAGAAGGAAGCCATCGAAGCCGAGGTGAAAGACCGTGTGTCCACCATCAAAGCCAAGATGGAGAAGTTAGAAGCATGGATTAAAGAACAGGCTGACGCTCAAGGTGTTACCTCGTTCAAGACCAAGCACGGCACTGCGTTCCTAACCACTACGGACTATGCCAACGTAGCGGACTGGGATGCCGTACTCGGATTTATCCGAGAGCAGGAAGCCTTTGACATGTTAGAGAAGCGCATCAGCAAGATTGCCGTGCGTGGATATATTGAGGCAAACAAAGCCGTTCCCCCCGGTGTCAACTACGGCACAAAACTGGAGGTGAACATTCGTAAACCAGTAGCCCGTGTGGAGGACTGACATGAGCATCAAATCATTTTTCGGTAAGGGACTAGCATCTATGCTTCAAGCCCATCAGGAACAAACTAACAGGACTTTGGGTGCACAAGTTGCAGTAGCCACTGACATGGAGCGTATGTTCGGCAACTGTTCACCCGCAGTAGTTGCGTTCAGAATTGAGAACGGCTTTGTTGTACGGACAGTTCATCAAGAGGAGGCGTACGAAGGCAGACGCCAAGGGGGATTTCACTACTGTAAAGACCACCAAGAAATTGCCGAGCACATCATTGCTTCCGAAGCCAAACGCAAGTTAGGTTTGGGTGAGCAACGAGAGTTGTTTGAATCAAAAACTTATTCCGCACAGATGGCGCAGAGTGGATTCGCTCAAGCCAAACGTGCAACCAATCGCATTTAACCGCTCACTAAAGGAGAATATCTATGAGCAACGCACTTACTCTTGCCAATGCGCAAGTTCCCGCCCACCTCGCACAACGTGTTGGTGTTCCATCTGTCCTCGCCCAATCATTGGGTGGTGGTATCGGTAGTGGCGAATCCGTACCACGCATCAGTATCAAAGGCTCTCGCTTCCGTATCGTTGAGGGTACGACTGAGACTGTGCTCGACACTACAACCATTGATGTTGCCATCGTTGGTGCAAACCCCCGCCTGTCTAAGACTTGGTACGCCAAGGCATGGACTCCTGACAGTGAGCCGTCTAGCCCTGACTGCTTCTCGATGGATGGGGTATCGCCCGATGCGTCAAGCACCGAGCCACAAAATGACCTGTGTGCGTCTTGCCCACAGAACGCATGGGGTAGCAAAGTGACTCCGCAAGGCAAGCAAATCAAAGCCTGCTCTGACCAAAAGCGTTTGGCAGTTGTTGCCGCTGATGACCCGACTGGCCCGATTTACTTGTTGCAAGTTACTCCTGCGGCATTGGCAGGTCTTGGTCAGTATCAGAAAGAGTTGTCCCACCGTGGCATCCCTGCTGAGATTGTCCGTACCCGTCTGTCGTTTGACACCACGGCATCGTTCCCCAAACTGAAGTTTGACTTCAGCGGATTCCTTGACGAAGAAACCCAAGCCGAAGTTGATAAACTGTTTGGCACGGAAGAAGTCCGTCAAATTACTGGTGAGTTGCGCACCTCTGCCATACCGGCAGTGCCGAAGATTGCCGCACCACAACAAGTTGCACCGAAACCCGCACCCGTGGCGGCTCCTCAACCTGCTCCTACCCCCGTGGCAGAACCCGAACCTGCCGCTCCGAAGCGTGGTTTTGGTGCACCTAAAAAGGCGGCGGCTCCTGCTGCACCAGTAAAGGCGGCTGCTCCTGCGGCAGCACCTGCTGCGGCTCCATCGGCTGCGTCATTGGCTGACGAGATTGCTGCTCTCGTTGGGGAGGTGAACGCAGATGACGCCTAACACGCCTCCTATTGACTTTACAAAAGTCGAGGCGTTGAGGAAGCACATGTTGTTGACAACCAATGACATGGCTTCCCTGTTCGGTGTCAGCCGCATGACGTATTATGGTTGGGTTCGGGGGAAGGTTCTCCGCAAGTCCAACGATGGTACGGTCAGGGCAGTCCTGAAAAAACTGCTCAACATCATGGTCGAGGACAAATGGCCTACCCCTGATGTTATTGCGATGGAGCAACCACAACGGAAAGAACGTCTTGATGTTCTACTGACAAGGTTTGATTGAGGAACAATGGGGGGCATGTGCCCCCCAGTAACGGGGGTTTTATGGACACGCTGAGTTTCTTTCAGCGGGTGCTACCAACTGAGGGACTGTACTGCATAACAAGTTTTGAGGGAGACAACCCAAAACCACGGCACGGTTACTTTGATTCAGTGGATGCACTCGCTAAAGTTGCTTTAGCCTTGAACGCACGGGGGCAGAATACATACTATGCCATTTCCACGTTCACGGAGAAGCGACGCAAGCAAGAGTTCGTTGACAAGACGAAAGTGCTTGCGATGGACGTTGACTGCGGTATTGGAAAGAACGGCAAGCCAAAGCCGTTCAAGGATGCAAGTGAAGGAGCCAAGGCTCTAGTTGCGTTCGTCCAAGCAGTCGGGCTACCGATGCCGATGATTGTATCGTCAGGCAACGGGCTACATGTTTACTGGATATTAGACGAGGCGATTGAGCCTACGCAATGGAAGCCGTTAGCCAACGCACTGAAGGCGGCTTGCCTAGAAAAAGGATTCACACCCGACATTGGAGTGACGGGTGACAGTGCTCGTATTCTGCGACCGATTGGATGCGTGAACCCCAAAGGTGGACGCACCGCTAAGTTGGTGCGTGATGCGCAGGATGTGACCTACGCCCAGTTGTGGGCAGTACTTGAACCGTTTACACATGGCTCATCCTATGAGCCACCCGTCGAACAACCACGTACCAACTCGTTGCTAGATAATCTAGCAGTCAAGCATGAGTACCAACCTGCTAATGCAGACAAGGTTGCTGAGGGATGTCAACAGATTAAGTGGGCGATAGAGAACCAAGGTGATGTGCCTGAACCCATGTGGTACAACCTCATCGGTGTCGCAGCCTTTTGTTCCGAGCCTGAAGCAGTAGCGATTAAATGGTCTGAGAACCACCCGGGGTACAGTCAACAAGCAACCATCAGTAAGTTGCACCATTGGAAGCAGGGTGCTACCGGGCCAGCGAGATGCGAAAAGTTTGAAGCCGAACGCCCCGGTGGATGCAAGGGCTGTAAATTCAAAGACAAGATTGGTAGCCCTGCCCGTCTAGGTACGCAGTTCGCAGAGGTCAAATCAACGGCGGCAGTCACTGACCCACTCGCCGCAGTCATCCCCGTACCACGTCCGTTTAAGCGCACCACCGATGGCATGAAAATGGTCATCGACGAGACAGACATTGATGTGTGCAAGTTCGACCTGTACCCGATTGGCTACGGGAAAGATGAGGGTCTTGGCTATGAGGTAGTCCGCTATATGTGGAATCGTCCTCATGTTGGATGGACTGAACTGGTGCTACGGCAGGCTCACCTCGCAGATGGCAACAGAGATTTCACGGCGGCGATTGCTGACCAAGGCATCGTCTTATTTAACAAGAACCAAACGGTACACTTTCAAATGCTTCTACGCTCATACATGGAGGAACTGAAGCAACGCCGAGGTCTGACCAATTTGTATTCATCAATGGGTTGGAAAGCAAACTACAACGAGTTTGTGATTGGCAGTACGCTTCTCCGCCGCGACTCCAACGGCAACATCGCAACTGAACAAATCAATCTAGCATCTGCGATTGGCAAAGTGACGGACGTAATGTACGGTGCTCAAGGCTCCCTACAAGAGTGGATTAACTTCACCCGTGTCCTTGAGACTGCTGACCTGAAACTCCACAAGTTTCTGATTGGCTTCTCGTTTGCCACACCACTGCTGAAGGTTAGCGGTCTGAAGGGTTTAATCCTGTCGCTCTACGGCAAGACTGGCGGCGGCAAGACGCTCGGTCAGTACATGATGCAATCCATTTGGGGCAACCCTGATACGCTCCACTTCGGCGGCAAGTTCACACAGAACGGTTTGTTCTCCCGCTTGGCACTGCACGGCAACCTACCCATGACCGTGGATGAGTTGACCATGCTTGACCGTGAGGAAGCAGGCGACCTGATTTACTGGACAAGCCAAGGGCGTGATAAGGCTAGGCTGAACCGCAACTCAGAGGAACGAGCCATCAAAGAGTGGGCAACCACCATGACGGTATCGACCAACGAATCGCTGCACAGTATGTTGTACGCAGGTGGTCATGCTACGGACGCCAAGTTAGCCCGATTGCTTGAGTTCAATGTCCACCCCCATCCGCTGTTCACCAAGGGTAGCCAAGTGGGTCGTCAGATTCATGCGTTCCTGATGGCGAACTACGGTCACCCCGGTCAGGCGTTCATGCGGCAACTTCTTCCACTTGGTGTGGATGCAATCAAGGCGATGCTCGAACATGCCATCACAGAGTTCCCCAAGAAGTATGGTGTTCACTTTAGCGGTGACGAACGCTTTTGGGAAATTGGACTGGTGCTCTCAGACTTGGGCAATCAACTTGCCAAGGAGTACGGACTTATCCTGTACGACTATCAAGACGCAACCGAGTGGGCACTGGGTGAGTTGAAGTCCATGAAGTCCTCGGCGGCAACCAACCGCATGGATGCGTTCGATGCACTGGGCGAGTTCATCAACGAGAACATGGACGCTACCTTAACGGTCATGCACACCCCCGGTCAGAAGCCAATGCGGGACAACAACCGTCCGTACATCGCAGACATCCTTGTGCGCTACGACCTGTACCGCAAGTCCTACGATGGCAGTTTCGATTCGGGTACGGTGCTTATCGAACGCACCAAACTACGCAGATGGCTCAGTCAACGTGGCTACGACTACAAGCAATTCGTTCAGGAGTTTGAGGCTGAAGGCATCCTTGCGACGCCTAAATCACAGAAGGCATACTTCGGTAAAGATGTTGGTATTAAGATTCCGCAGTGTTACGTTGTCGGCATCAACCTCAACCACCCACGTTTGCAGGGAATCTTGGATGACGCCGACCAGTCCGTGAATGACCTAACCCACGGTCAACTCAAGGTTGTTTAATCAGGAAGCCCTTGGAGTGTTTCTTCATCTACACCGTAGAGACGGAGCATCTCCTTGGCTTCTGCCCGACCTGACTTAGCAGAGGACTTGAGGCTACGTAGTGCCAGTGGTTTCTGTGC
>JACCEA010106532.1_pt1 | contig 55784 bp, 48 predicted proteins | sample 7449851 | NCBI WGS metagenome assembly JACCEA01 (sample SAMN15323453, study PRJNA562643) | freshwater metagenome | isolation source: river surface water | place: USA:Blue River Watershed | collected 2017-08-18 | reverse complement strand
TCTAAATTCCAAAACAATGAAATTCAGGCTTTTGACCCGCTTCTAAATTTCAAATCTACATCAACCCTTTTCACCGCAGCTCAAATGAAAGAAAAAGCATTAGGTGAGGGAAATGTGGAAAAGAACTATACAAAAGCAGAATTAGAAACTCTTTCTAAACCTATGTGGGTTAGTGGTTGGACTAGATTTCCAGCAAAAGGTTTCTAATAAGTTGTTAAAGAAAAATTAAAAGGGAGTATTAAACTCCCTTTTTTTATATTTATAGGTAACTAAAAAAGGAGGACTTATGAAAAAGATTTTATTCTTAATAATGTTACTACCAATGGTGGCATTTTCTCAAGTATCCTCTTGGAGAAGCAATCCACCACAACAAAGAATATCAACACCATCTGTTCAAGGACAGAGAAGTGATATTAGTATGTGGAGAAATGATGGACCGAGAGAATTTAACAGGCCACAACAAACAAAGCCAGGTTCAAACATAATCATCAACAACAATCCGTGGTTGTGGGATAATTGGGGTTGGGGTTGGAATAGATGGGGTATGTGGGGAGCACCTGCATGGGGTTGGAACTTTTATACACCTTCATTTTATTGGAATGATTGGGGTTATAGACAACCACAAAGAATTTATGTTTACGAAGATGGTAAGAGAGATACCATCCGAGGAAAGAAACCAATTATAAGTTTCGGTTTGCACAAAACAACCGATAAACAAATTGGTGGATTCTTCACAATTGGTAATAGGGGATATTTTGTAATGGATTTCAGTTCCACCTATGAAATAGACCGTTCAACATTCTTTCCTTATGGAACAATCACAAAAGTTGATTTTCCATTAATAAGTGATTTAGTTAAAAAAAGAAGTTTGTACTTAGGTGCTGGTAAAAGATTTGGTAGAACCGGTGTACATGCTATGTTAGGTTTTGGAAAAGAAATTGTAAGATATAGAGGTAAGCATGCGATTGGAGAAATCACCTTCCCAAAATCTTACACCGAGTTTGCATCAATTAAAGTTGGAGCAATGCACGATTTCAAAAATTTTACTTTGAAATTTGACCACGAACCAATTAGAGGTTATTCTCAATTCGGATTAGGATTAAATTTCTAAGTAAATTGGTAGTTTTTGAAAACATTAAGAACGCTATTAAGCATTTTATTTATCTTATGTCTCAGCTGGAAAGCTAGTGGACAAATATATACACAAACGTATGTAGACAAGTGTAGTGGTGAAGTAAAAATCGCCACTACAACTATGTCTAATGGTTTTGCAACGGTATCTTTCTACAATCAGGTAAAAACATTTACTCCTGCGGAAGTTCAAAGTGGAGCAGTTCAGGTTTGGGTTAATGCAACTTATGCAGCTTATTCAACTATGGCATGTCCAACTAATCAGGTTGTTCAGCAGACAGTAACACAAGCGGTATCACAAGCAACTGCTCAAGCAGCAAACACAGCAGCGGCAGCAGCAAGTTCTGCAGCTAGTTCAGCAGCATCATCAGCCGCAAGTTCAGCGGCTTCATCATCAGCAAGTTCTGCAGCAAGTAGTTCAGCTTCATCCGCAGCATCTTCATCAGCAAGTGCCGGAGCTGCAAGTAGTGGAGCATCTGCATCAACATCATCTACACCGCCTGCAAGTTCATCTTCAAACAGTAGTAGTTCATCATCATCCAGCAGTTCATCATCTGGTGGTTCATCTGGTGGTGGTTCTTCCGAACAAAAATCTGAAACAAAGACAGAAACAAAAAGTGAGCAGAAACAAGAGCAAAAGCAAGAGGAACAAAAGCAAGAACAAAAACAGGAAGAGAAAAAAGAGGAAACTAAATCGGAAGAAAAAAAAGAGGAAAAGAAGGAAGAATCTAAAGAAGAAAAAAAGGAAGAAAAGAAAGAGGAGAAAAAAGAAGAAAAGAAAAAAGGTAAAGTTCAAGCCTTAAACCCAATGATACTTTCATCTGATTTGGCAGGTATGCAAGGACCTGACCAAAGGGTATCTATGATGATGAGTGTTGGTATCTCTAAATCATCTCTAATGGGTGATAAATCATATTCTGCTACCGCACTTATATGGAGTACCTTAGACCAATATGCGGTGAGTGGTGGTATGACTAAGATGGATTTTGAAGAAGGTAAACTAAATGGTATCCACTCTTATTCAGCAACATTCGCATACTTAAAAGGAACTTGGATGGCAATGCAGGGATACACTTATATCAAACCACATCCAAAATATGGCACATATGGTATGAACGCTGGTCTTATTCATTTGGTTATGAGAAATTCTGAAAACACCGGCTACAACTATTCTCTTATGACTTCGTTTGTAGGATTTTGGACTAAACCTTATCAAGTCAACAAAAAGACCACACTATCCCCATCCGTATTCGTAATGAATCAACCAATTAGTTATAATACAAACACTTTAGCAACTATGGTTAATCGTTCACCCGGCTTCATTCTGGGAACTGATTATGCATATAAGATAAGTAGAAGGTTTGCTTTCGGAGCATCCTACAAAGCAGTTATAGGACTATCACCGAACTTTAATTTGATGCATAACATTCAGATTGGTTCAAAATTAGCATTCTAATATTTATACATACAAAAACACTGTCTTATGAAAAAATACGTTAATTTTAAAAACATTGCTATCGTAGCATTGGTAATTTGGATTTTATTACAATGGTTTAACCCAGGTGGAGTTATGCCAGGTGGAAGAACTATCAGAATTGATGGTAAAAAATATGAAGTTATAAAGCACACTATTGATACTGTAGAAGTTGAAAAAGTAAAAGTGGTAACTAAAAAAGGTAAAGATATTGTACATGAAGTAATTGATGTAGATACTTTAGTTCTTAAAGAAATGGTAAATGTAGATAGCGCAGCAATCCTAAAAGATTACTTAGCTAAAATTGTTTACAAAGATACTCTAAAATTAGATGGAGATTTGGGAACTATCGCTCTTACTGATACTATCACAAAGAATAGAATCTTAGGTAGAACTTGGGATGCTAAAATTAAAGAAAGAATTATCAAAGAAGAACTTATTGTTAAAGAACCTGCTAAAAACCAAGTTTATTATGGTTTGAATGCTGGATTTAACAAAGCAGATTATGTATCAGCAGTTGGTGCTGGTGTAATACTTAAAACTAAGAAAGATAAAATTTATCAATTAGGTATTGGTGTAAACAATAGAACTACTGATGGAACTAATGGAGCATTCTCACCTTATGTTGGATTTGGTACATATTGGAAAATTAAAGTTAAAAAATAATGATTAAGTTAAACAATCTTAATGAAGCATCTGAAATAGAGATGAACGAATTAAAACCAACTGAACAAAAGCAAGTTCAAGCTTTTGCAAAGATTGTTGGTGGAAAGATAATAACAATTTGGAGTGGTATTCACGGAAAAATTGTAGATATAGAAGCTGATGGTAACTTTGGTAGTGGATATAGATGGGATGCTGATGTACTTAAAAAATTAATAGCACTTAAAATCCGTTGGGTAGAAGCTGATGGAGATAACCTTTCAATAGCATTTTAATATGATAAAGTTAAAGCAATTATTAACCGAAGGTAAATGGTCAAAGATTATGGCAGGTGTTCGCAAAGGTTCTCAATCAGGACCTTGGACAATTGTAATAATCCAAAATAAAAAAGTAATTCACCAAGAGCCTGTAAAATATAGAGATGCTATTCCTGCATCTTACGAAGCAATGAAACGTAAGTTCAGAAATGCAAATTTAGGAATTGAAGATAACTCAGGTCAAATAGTATATTCAGAAAAGATATAATGATACTACTAAGAGATATAATGGCTGAAGACCTTCGTAAGTGGTTCGGAAAAGGTAAGACTGGTTCTACTACTGGTGGTGGTTGGGATAGATATAACTCTAAAGGTGAGAAGGTAGGTAAGTGTGGTGATAGTAAAGCAGGAGATTCCTACGCAGCTTGTTTATCAAAAGAAAAAGCAGCTAAGTTAGGACCCGATGGTAGAGCAGCATTTGTAAAAAGAAAAAGAGCAGCACAATCTAAAGCAGGAGATGCTAAGAAAGGTGGTGAAAAATCAAAAGGTCAAAAACCAACATTCGTAAAAACTGGAGCATGATAAAGTTAAAGCAATTATTAACCGAAGGTGGATTATATCATATAGGATATAACAAAGGTAGAGGACAGGGTAAAGGAGTTTTTAAAGATTCTTATTCATCATATAAAGATGCTAAAAAAGCAGTAGAAAAACTTGAAAAAGAAAGAGGTGGTTCATATAATATGGTTGCTTATTATGTAGCCGATAAAGATGGAAACTTCGTTAGAGAATCAGTAAACGAAGAACAACCACACCAAAAAGAAATGATTGATGGTATTGTTGAAATGCTAGTTCAGGTTAAAGATATAGATAACCGCAAACAAATGGCATTGGATAGATTAAGAGATTTCAAAAAAGAAGGAATTGAAGTAAACGCAGATGAGTTTATGGAAAGATGCGGACTTGGTGAAATGAATGAGAAGTGGAGTGCATCTTACAAACGTTCTATTGATTGCAACAATCCAAAAGGATTCTCACAAAGAGCACATTGTCAGGGAAGAAAGAAAAGAGAAGTTGTTGAAGAAGCAATGCAATTATTTTTAGAAAAGAATTGTCCAACTGACCCAGCTAAATGGTCAGCATCTAAAGCAGCAGCTAAAAGAAAGTTTGATGTTTATCCATCTGCTTATGCAAATGGTTGGGCTGCAAAAAATTACAAATCAAAAGGTGGGGGTTGGAAAACCTGTAAATAATGATAAGTTTAAAATCCTTACTTAAAGAAGAAAAAGAGTTCATCATTTGGGGAGTTCCTCCTGGCGAAAGAGATGAAGTTGTAGCATATACAAAAGCTAAGAGTATGCCTGAAGCTAAGAAAGTAATGGATATTCTCAAACAAAAGCATGGTTTGACAAAATTAAGAGTTCAAGTTATAGACCTTTCACAAACATACGATTTAAAAAAAGCATTTAGTAGTACTGTAAGATGATAAGATTAACCAAAATATTAAAAGAAGGTATTTTATCTGATGTACTTACATTTGCTTTAGTTAATGGAGCAATTTGGGCAATATCCCAAGTTATCAGGTCTTTTAGAAACAAATCAGAATACAAAAAATTTGAAAGTGAACCTCACATAAAATGGCTAGATAGACTGGGTGTTAATGAAAATTTTAATAAATTTGTTTATCATACAATTAAAAATGACAAAAAATTAAAAGAGTTTGATTCAAAATTATCAAAGGCAACCAATGGTGGAGCAAAAACAAATATCCAAACTGCTAAATACAAATACGAAAAAGAAATTGTAAAAAAATGGTTAGATAGTGATATTGCACAAAAAGAATTAGATAAAGTTTTTGAAGAAATATACCCTGATTTAACAAAAGATAGTGATATTCCTGGTAATGGTGTAAAATTTACTTGGACGTTTCCTCAATGGAAAAGTATTATCACAAAAAATGCAACTAAAGAATGGGCAGATGTTCTTAACGATGGTACTACAAAAAAGTTTATAAATCAATTTGCTAAAAAACAAGGTTTGGAATTAATATGATAAACGAATGTATTATTGTATCTAAAGAAGTTGGAGATAAGTTTATCCTTGCTAAAAATAGGGATAGAATGTATAATCCTGAACTTGAAATTGTACATACTATTATAGATGGTGTGGAAGTTGCATATCTACATGATTTAATTACCGATTGGAGTGAGGGATTGAATGAACATGGTATTGGTGTGGTAAACTCAGCACTACTTGTTGGGCATGATGAAGCAGAAGCTAAGATAGTAAAGAAAGGTGGTAAGCCGGGTCCTGATGGTGATAAGATGAGAAACATAATTAAGCAACCTACCCTTATGAAAGCTGTTAGAGCTGCAATATCTTACAAAGGTAGTAGTGGGTTATCTCTTAAAGGACATACATTTGTATCATCACCAAAACATATGATTAGTATTGAAACTACATCTAAGCATAAACCAGATGTTAAACTTCAAAACTCCGAATCGCCTGTTGTTCGTACAAATCACGGACACCTATTCACCGATGCAGGATATACGCATGGTGAAAAGTACCTAAGTTCTAAGATGAGAAAAATATCAGCGGAAAAATCAGTTGATAAGGTTGAAGATTGGAAAGAAATAGCAGCAGCTATGAGAAAAGAGTTTTTCCCAAAAAGACCACAACTTAATATGAAAAGAGATACAGCTGATATGTCAACTTCATCTCAAACTGTAATGAATCTTACTGATAAAATACTACAAATTACGATTTTTAAGAATAAAATTAAAGAGTTTAAAGGTATTACAAATAAATTACCTAAAGATTATCAACCAAAGATAAAAATTGAAGTGGTAGAACAATAAACCCACTTTTTTCATTATACATATTTATAGACGTACACAAAATAATAAAGTATGTCAACAGATTTTGAAATTTTCAAAGGAAAGAATCTGAGTTCTCTATTTGAGGACATTTATAACAATCAGGTTTCTAAAAAACAAAAGATAAGTTCTTTAATAGAAGAATTAAAGAAAATGATTAAACATGCAGGCGATGTTGCATCAGTAGGTCCAATATTGCAAGGTTTAATTGATAGTTCTGTAAAAAACGATGACCAATTGGTAAAACTTGCATCCATTGTACAAAAGATTGTAGCAGCAGAAAAGAAAACCGAAGGACAAGATGGATTCCTTACTGAATTTGAAAAGAATCAACTTTTAAGAGAATTGGAAGAAACTAAGCAAGAAGTTGAGAGAGTAGATGATTTAGAATTTGAATTAGAAGAACTTAAAAAATCAGTAAAGTAATATGGCAGAATTATCAAATCCGCAATCATCAGTAGCACAATCGGCGCAAACAGCTGGAACAGGTGCACCAAAAGGATTTGGAATAGTATATTCCGTAATACTTGATGAAACACATGAATATCTAAAGCATGTTGGTGATAAAGATTTAGAATTTTTTGGAGAAACATCTTACATAGGTGCTGTACAATATAGATTGGTAGGGCAACCATCTTCAGATGATGCTTCACTACCTGTAGCATTTCCTTTTGATAAAAATTTTAAAACACTACCATTAATAAATGAATCGGTAGAAATTTTTCAAAATGGTGGAACTGCATATTACAAAAGAATAGGGCAAGAAAAAACTCCAAACGTTGATGCTAAAAAAACTATAATTTCTGAAACGTTTCCACCCACTCAAGTTCCTGAAGATAAAAATACATCCTACAAAACAACAGCAGAAACCCAAACTCCAAAAACAAATGTAAAAGAATCATCAAAGTATGATAAATATGGTAATTATTTTGAATCTGAACCTGGCATTCATAAATTAAAATTATATGAGGGTGATACTTTAATTGAAACTAGATTTGGTCAATCCATAAGATTTACTGCGTATAATAATTCTCAAAAAGTATTTTCACCAACAATTATAATAAGAAATTCTGAAAACGCAGAATCAAAAAAGAAAGAACTAAGAGTAGGTACAGAAGAAGATATTAATAGAGATGGTAGTATAATTGTTCTTGGTTCTAACCAATATCAATTACCATTCCAACCTGGTACAGTAGATGATAAAGGTTCTACTGATTTTGAAACAAAACCAAATACATTTAAATCATATCCAAGTAAATTAATTGGAGACCAAATATTAATAAATTCTGGAAGAATAATACTTTCAGCAAAAAATGCTGAAATGATTTTTTATTCTAAAAAAAATTATGGATTTATTTCAGATGGTGCGTTATCAATTGATAATAAACTTGGGGTAGATGTAAATGTTGGTGATGCAACAAATTATACAACAAACGATAGAGATATAAATTTAAATACTGGTAATGGTAAAATAAATTTAGGTAATACAAAACTTGAACCATTAGTAAAAGGAGATGCATGGGTATCTCTTATGGAAGAATTAATTGATGCAATAGTTCAACAAGTATTTTTAACACCAGCAGGACCATCTGCAACGGGTCCAACAAATGTTCCTAAATTTAATACAATTAAATCAAAATTAAAATCAGTATTGAGCGAACTTAATAAAACATCTTAAAATGTCTTGGGAAACTTTTAAGCAAAATATATTAAGATTAGCACAAAATCCAGAATCAATAAATGATATTGAGGTTGTAGCAACAGCGTATGCAACCGAATATGATGAAGCAATAAAAAGAGGAAAGGATAACCTATTTCAAGCTAAATTTAAAATGGGTAACTCCGGTTCTCTTAAAGATTTATTTAAATCTGCATTAGAAAAAGGAAATTCTCAAACCGAACCATATGATTTAGTTGGTGAGATGGGTAAAGGTGTTTTGAGTTATTGGCAAGGTGCTCAATTAGACCCAACATCAATTCAAAACCCACCCCAAACACCTCCGGCTGTTGGAGCAGTTCAAAATATTCAAATTGTTAGTATGACTTGTACCAATGCTGGTGTTTGGCAACAACCAATATTGGGTGAAGAACCTGATGATAGAAATGAAAATGAAAAAAACGATGATATGCCTGAAGTTGAAATTGGAGAAACTGAAGAAATTTTAGGAGAAGTCCCAATTGATGATGAGGCAGAAGAAACAGAAATTGTAGAAGAAGTAGTTGTAGACCTCTACCCAGCAGAAGAAGTTCAAATTGGAGAATTAAAAGAAGAAACAGTTGAAGAACAACCTCCTTTAAGTGAGTTTGATGCTATTTTAGTTGGTGGACTAGATTATAGAGATGGTGATTATAGTATAGATAAACAAGTTGAACTTTTTAAAGAAGGATTTGGACAAAATAAAAAAGTAAAAGGATTTAGATATACAACAACTTCAGCTGAAGTTATTGTTGGTATGAAAAATAGTCCAAAAGTTCCTGTATTTTTATTTAGTGCAGGTTGTGTACGAGCTTTAGAATTATCTAATAGTGATATTGTTGATAAGTCAAAATTATTTATTATAGAACCATACACCGCATCAGAAAATACTAAAAAAATAATTTTGGATGCGATAGCAAATGGTGTACCAATATCTAATGTTTATGTTGGTCCTGATGATGCTAGGGGTAGTTCTATTAGTGGTGCATCTAAAACACCAAGTGGAATTAGTCATTGGGGTTCTTTAACTTATGTTGGTAGAGAAAAAGCAAATTTAGTAACAACAGAAAGAAAACCAACAAAAGTATCAGAAGGTGGGGACCCTCCTAAAATTGCAAAAAATGTTGGAGCACAAGCACCCGCACCACCACCTGGTTTAGCTAGCTATGGAAATGGTAAAGTTCCAAAAGATAAATTGGGAAGTATTGATTCATCTTATGGTGGTGGTACATTACATATTGAAGCAGCTAAAATGTATAATAAACTTATAGCAAGAGCAAAAAAAGATGGAATAAAATGGAGAGTATCATCTACATATAGAGATTATTCAAGTCAAGTTGCTTGTTATGAAAAATATGGTCCGGGCAGTGCAGCAAAACCAGGTTCATCTCCACATGGCTGGGGATTGGCTTTGGATTTTGGTGAGATATGTGGAATGCAAGAAACTAAAGCAAAGGCATTGGGTGTAGGAAGAGCAAAACCAGCTCCTGCAAAATATACAAGAGAAAATTCTAAAATATATCAATGGTTAGCAAAACACGGACCTGAATTTGGTTGGTATAATCCATATAGATTAGCAGATGGTACAGGATGCGATGAAGCATGGCATTGGGAATATTGGGGATTTTATACTTTAACAAAACAACAAAGAGAAGCATAGTATGGCAGCAATACCTCCTACCAAAAATCACGAATTATTAATTGATGAGTTTATTAGGTATGCTCAACAACATCTTACTACAGTAAGTGGTATTGTAAATACAGTATCATCATATCCACCCGCAAATACACCTGGACCGGGTGTAGCAAACTGGCAAGGATACAATGTAGAACCACCAAATCCATCTGTTGTAGAAGTTAGTACAGAAGAAATTGAAATGACAGATGCGCAGCTGTTAGCATCTGAAGAAGCAACTTTAGAAGGCGCTGATATAAATGAAGCAACAGCAGCAGCTTTTGATGAAGAAGCTGTAGTAGAACCAACTACACCTGAAGAAGAAGAAACTGTGGCTGTACAATTAGAAGAAGTAGAAGAAAAATTAAAAGAAGACGCAGCAAATGAACCTGACCCACCTTTGAAAGAAGAAGAAAAACCTAAAAATGATATAAAGCAAGAACCAAACTTTAAAAGTAAATTAAAAGTTCCAAACGAATTGGTTTTAGCTATGAGAAAATATGGGGTGGGTAAAACTCCATTAGAAAGAGCACATTTTTTAGCACAAACAAACCACGAATCAGGTAATTTTATATATAAAGAAGAAATTGCATCTGGTAAAGCATACGAAGGTAGAAAAGATTTGGGAAATACTCAAGTAGGCGATGGACCTAGATACAAAGGAAGGGGATATATTCAATTAACAGGCAGAGCTAATTATAGAAAATTTGGACCTGTTGCTGGGGCTGATTTTGAAAATAGTCCAACAATTGTTGCAACTAAATATTTTGCAGATACCGCTTGTTTGTTTTGGAAAGCTAATAAATTGGGTGCAAAATGTGTAGATTCATCAACTACCACAATTAAAGTAGTTACAAAACGTATTAATGGTGGGTATAATGGATTAGATGATAGAATAAAAAAATTTACACTATATTGGACAGATTTACAAAAGGATAACACTTTATGGGCATAAAACCCAAAAATAATCAATTCAAATATTTATAAACATAACAAATAAGGACTTATGAATACTGATAAACTTTTACAAGCCATTCAAATCTTAGTTAAAGAAGAACTTAAACAACAACTTCCTGGTTTAATTAAGGAAGCTGTAAGGTCTGAAATGAAAAAGGTATTAGCTGAACAAAAGCAACCTAAAAGTACTGGATTAAGTATGGCTAAAGCTATTTTGGGTGATGATGAACCTAAAGTAGTTGAAACAAAAACTTACACAAAAAATCCAATGATTAATCAAATCCTAAACGAAACTAAAGCCGCAGTATCAAATGATGGTGGTTTTAGAACAATGAGTTTTGGACAAGGTGATATGGGTTCTATTGTAGGTAGAACTGCAATAGCAGAAAAAATGGGTTATGGCGAATTCGCTGGTGGTGGACAAAAAACTGGATTGGGTGTTCAAACTGGTGTAGCTGAATTAGACAAAGCTTTCAATAGAGATTATTCTGAGCTTGTTAAAAGATTTAAGAAATAATGGCTGTAGTATTAGGACAAAAACTTGTACAAGATACAAAAAAGTTTGATGATTACGCAGTTGGAATTACCTTACCAATTCAGATAGGTAATACTGCATTTAATCAATCTTTCAAAACAGCTGAACAAGCAAGTTCTAATATAAAAAATTTGTTACTAACCAAAAGAGGTGAACGAATAATGCAACCTGAATTTGGTAGTGGGTTACAAGAGTTATTGTTTGATTTTAATGATGATGAGCTAGCAGGAAAAATTGAAGAAACAATTAATAATGCTATATCAACATGGTTACCTTATATAACAGTTCAACAAATAGATGTTGAAGCAACTAACTATGATAAAGATACTAATACTGTAAAAATATCAATTCAATTTAGTGTTTTAGGTAACGCAAACTTAAACACAGTAACATTTAATGTAGCAGCATAATTTATAAAATATGTCAGTAACAATTACAAATAAAAATTTTAAAAATAAAGGAAAAGATATTAAGTATCTTAATAAAGATTTTGTTTCATTTAGAAATAACTTAATAGAGTTTGCTAAAACATATTTTCCAAAAACCTATTCTGATTTTAATGAATCATCTCCTGGTATGATGTTTATTGAAATGGCATCATATATTGGTGATTCACTTTCATATTACATTGATGATACATTAAAAGAATCTCTAATGGTTTATGCCGAAGACCCACAAAGTGTTATGGCATTAGCTCAATATTTAGGATATAAACCAAAAGTATCTTCACCGGCAGTAACAAATTTAAGTGTTTATCAATTAGTACCATCAATAGGAACTGGTATTAATAATATACCCGATTCAAAATATTATTTAAGAATAAAAGAAGGATTAATAACAAAATCAAATAAAGCAGGTATAACTTTTAGAACAACAGATATTGTTGATTTTTCAGATGAAACAAATAGAGAAATAACAATCTACCAAAGAGATGCAAATACAGGTGAACCTTTATTTTATTTAGTTAAAAAATATGTTCAGGCAATATCTGGTGAATTAAAACAAAAAGAAGTTAAGTTTGATGCATATTCTCCATTTCAAAAAATAAATTTAGATGATACAAATATTATTCAAATTTATGATGTTAGAGATGGTAATGGTAATAAATGGTATGAAGTTCCTTATTTGGCTCAAGAAATGGTTTTCTTAGATGAACCAAATTTAGAAAAAAATGATCCTGATTTATATCAATTTAAATCAACAGTTCCTTATATATTAAAAACTATAAAAACATCAAGAAGATATGTTGCAAAAGTAAATCAAAATAATACTACAACAATTCAATTTGGTGCAGGCGATTCATCAGCATCTGATGAACAATTGATTCCTAACTTAAAAAATGTAGGATTAGGATTGCCCAATTCAATTAGTAGATTGGAAGAATCTTTTGACCCAACTAATTTCTTAAAAACAAAAACATATGGAACATCTCCATCAAATACAACAATGACAGTAAAGTATATGATTGGTGGTGGTGTACAAGCTAATATCGCAGTTGGACAGCTTACAAGAGTAAGTAAAATTGAATTGGATGAGGATACAGATGCATTTACAACTGCAGAAAAAGCTATATATAATACAATAAAAGCTTCAATAGCAATTGATAATGAAGTACCTGCTACTGGTGGTAGGGGAGCAGAAAGTTTGGAAGAAATTAGACAAAATGCATTAGCTTTCTTTGGTGCACAAAATAGAGCAGTAACGGCAAAAGATTATCAAGTAAGAGCTTTATCAATGCCTGCAAAATATGGTGCAATTGCAAAAGCATACGCTGTGGCTGATGGAACATTGGATAACAATTCACCATCATCAATATTAGCATCACCAAATCACTTACAAGAATTTACTGATTTAGTTATGAGTTTTGTAAATAAGCCTGATGCAGAAGAACCTACGCAACAAAGCGTAAAGGAAGAAATAACTAAATATCTAATAGGTAAGACATCAAACGAAAACGAAAAAAATAATCCATTTGCAATAAATTTATATTTGTTAGGATATGATAATAGAGGAAATTTGACAAATCTTAATAGAGGTGTTAAAGAAAATTTAAAAACGTATATAAATGAATATAGAATATTAACAGATGGAATTAATATAAATGATGGATTTATAATTAATATTGGTTTAGAATTTGAAATTGTTGTTTATGGAAATTATAACAAAAGTGAAGTTCTTTTAAAAGTAATAAATGAATTAAAAGATTATTTTAGTATTGATAATTGGACATTTAATCAAACAATTAATTTAAGTGAAGTTGAATTACTAATGGCAAATGTTGAAGGAGTATCTTCTGTACCAATGTTAAAATTTGTAAATAAGTGTGGAGGAAAATATTCTACAAACTCTTATAATATTGAAGCGGCCACAAAAGATAAAATTATATATCCATCATTAGACCCTTCAGTTTTTGAAATAAAGTTTCCTGATTCGGACATAAAAGGCAGAGTAAGATAATGGCATACTATTTTTTAACAGCATCAAAAGATGCAACGGTATATCTCCAACAACCTAACCAAAATACAGGGTTAGATGAAATATTGGAAATAAGTAAGATTTATTATGGTAACATAAAAGATGTATCTCATGCTTTAATAAAGTTTGAGTTAGGCTATTTATCAGCTTCTTTATCAAACGCATCTATAAAAATGACAGATGCAAAGTTATTACTAAAAGAAACCGAAACAGAAGAAATTCCATTAAAATATACAATTTATGCATCACCTATAAGTGGAAGTTGGGAAATGGGTAAAGGTACTAGATTTGATAATATTTCAACTCAAGGTGTAACGTGGAATTATAGAGAAGGTGATAGTAGACTAGAATGGTTAGAAAATAACTTTAATTCATATACAACAGCAAGTCAAAATAATGGTGGTGGTGGAGCTTGGTGGACACAAGAAGGAGCTTCACAAAATTTTGATTACCAAACAGCTGATATTGAAATGGATGTAAAATCTTTATTACAAGTTTGGATGACTGGTTCTAAACCTAATGATGGTTTTATACTAAAATATGCAAACTTTGATAATTCAAATGATGTTGAATCAAATACACAAGATTATGGAATTATAAAATTGTTTAGTAAAGAAACACATACTATATATCAACCAAAGATTAGAATTGGATGGGATGACCAAACCTACACAACAGGAACACTTTCAGAATTAACAGCAAATGATATTAAAATAGGAGTTTCTAATTTAAAAAAAGAATATAAAGTTGGTTCAAGTCCTAAACTATCTATATTTGCTAGAGAATTATATCCACTAAAAACATTTAGTAATTCTTTTTCATATAATACTACAAAATATTTACCAACCACATCATATTATCAAATTAAAGATTTTGAATCAAATGATATTATTATTCCATTTGGAAACTTTTCAAAAATAAGTTGCGATTCTAATGGAAATTTTATAAAACCAAATTTTTCAAATTGGGAAGCTAATAGAGTTTATAAAATTGAATTTAAAGTTGAAAAGGATGGTGATGTACAATATTTTGATGATGATATAACGTTTAAACTTGTTAATAATTAAAAATGATTAAAACAGGTCTTAGAAACGAACAAAAAGTTGATGAAATTTTAGTTAGTGGTTCTTTAGCCATTAAAACTAAAAACAATTTTGGTGTCCATGTATTTAGCGGATCTGTAGTAGATGATGGAATAGTTGCAGGAACATTAACAAAACCTAAATACAAAGAATCAGAGCTTTTAAAATCAATAGATACAACAATTATAGAACTAATTCCAGTAGAACCACCAGTTCTTCCAGAAATGGTTTTAAAAAGTTTATACGATGCAGCTCTTCAAGAAATAGCTAATAGAGATGTAATAATAACTCGATTAAATTCTGATATATTAGATTTAAGAGCAAAAGTAAAAGAACTTGAAATTATAAGTCAAAGTTTACGAGTAGAAATTGATGGTAAAGATTTATTAGTAGCTGTTGCTGAAAATCAAACACAACAAGCTAATTCTAAAGTATCTAGTACTATTGTTGAATTACAAAACTCTATACAAAAAGCAACAGCAGAATCAATACAAAGAGCATCTCTTTTTGCAATCAATCAATCTTTAGAAAAACAAATTGAAGCGTTAAGAGAGGAGTTATTTGGAAAAGCATCTAAAGTACAAGAAGGATATAGAGTTGCAGAAGATTTCGCAGCAAAAGTTGTTAATATCTCAGATAAATCATATCCTGATGTTACATTTAGAGCAAGAGGAAAAGATGATGGTAAAGGAATTTGGATTAATGGACCTGAATTAAGAGTAGCCAATTTTACAAAAGAAAAAGTAACAATAAGAATTACTCAAGATGGCCCAATAGCAGGTATATTCCAAGCAATAGCACCAATAACATTAGATCCTGGTCAAAATGTTGGATTTAAATTAGTAACAATAAATAATAAAGTAGATGGATTTGCTCCATCTGCGGGCATAAGTTTAGTTGGGGATTCTGAATACAATGGTAACTTAATCTTTAAATCAGATAAAGGTGAACTTGCTATACCTGTAGCTTTACAAAAACAAAGTGGTAATCAATGGGGATAAAATAAATAAAAATGGCATTAAAAACTTTTAAAGATATTATCAATAATAAAGGCTATCGAATAAATTCAAAAGATAGAAAAATTTTTGAAGAAGGAAATCTTCAAACGTTTTTTGGATTTGGCGAAAGTGATGCTATTGAATTTGTAGTTTATGATATAAACGATAATCAATTACCACAAATTAATGATGAGTTGGTAAGATATATTCCTATGACAACGGAAAATATAAGAGATTACTTTTTAATAGCAGAAGGTACATTATTTCAACAAAACCAATTCCCATCGGAATATTTTGTTGATGTTGAAAGAATATTAAGAGAATCTGGATATGATAATGGTATATTTAAAACTCAAATTACTTTAATAAATAAAAGAGTAGGTAGTGACGAAAACCAAAATAAGTTATGGATTTCAGAAATATCACCATCTAGAACTGAAGTAAGACTTTTTCCAATAAGAAATGCATCTTATAATAATCCAGAGTTAGAAAAAAGATATAATATGTTTGTAGCAAACCAACACTTCAGAGATGATGTGATTAATGCTGCATTTATTTTTATAGAACAAATTACACCTTCTAAAATTGAAGAATTTATTAAATCAAAGTACAGCGATGCATGGCTTCAAAAATTAAAAAGTGAATATAAAATAAAAAATTTTGATATTTTAGCAAATGATATATACAAAAAATTTTTAGAGTCTGCAACCTATGCTTTTACAAATAGAAATTCAATTTTAGGAAGTTTAAATTATGGTAAACCATCTAAAACAAAACCAAAACTTGATTTATCTAAAAATGAAGTAAAAGAAATTTGTAAACAATTGTTAGCAAATGCAACGGATTTTTATCTTACTAGATTAGATGTTAAAAAAACAGCAACGTTTAAATCACAAACAGATGCTAGTATGGATACTGGTAATATTTTAAAAAGATATACGGCTAGTACAAAAATAGATACTTCAATGCCTGAGAAAAAAATTGTAAAGATTGAGAAGCCAGAAATTTCTGATAAATTATTAGAGTTTAAAAGAAAACTTAAAAAAGAACTACCTGTTCCTATCGAAGAAGATGGCCCTCCACCAGTGATTGATATTCCAATTGAAACTCCGGTTGATTCACCACCTTATTACGAACCATCTCCAGTTATTATAGAGGTGCCAGTTCCTAAAAAGCAAATACCAAAACCAATTGAAGAAGATTCTCCACCGCCAATAATTTCAACACCGGCTGGAGATATACAGGTATATTTTCCTCCGGCTAAAGAAGAAGAACCAATATATGTTCCAAAAAGAGATATACCAATATTAGTTGAAACGGATTCTCCACCACCAATAATTTTAAGTCCACAATTAGAAACACCAGTTCCTGCTGTGGAAATACCATTACCTGTTGTTGAAGTTCCAAAGCCATCTGGAGATTCTCCAATAGTTATTACTACAAATCCTAAAAGAGCAATGGGTGGTGATGCTGAACCAATGAGTACAGGCGGTGGTGGTTCTCCTGTAAAAACTAGAACTGTTGAATATGAAAACCCTTCTGGTGAAATTGTTATAGAAGAAATAAGAATATCAAATGATAGATAAAATTTAAAAATGGCAGAAAACGAATTTAATAGTTATCTTTTAGATGATGCAGTACCATTCAGAAACGGAGTTTCTTTTGGTAATGGATCTGGATTTTCCGGCCCAAATTTCATTGGTGGCGATAACTATAATTTTACGGGAGTAGCTGTACCATTTAAATCGGATACTCTTATTACAACTCCTAAAGGACAAATAACAGATTTAGGTTATATACCCTTTACTGACCAAGGTGGTACAGCAACGTCTGACGCTTTTTATAGATTTAGAGTGTCATCTAACGTAGATGGAGCAACAGTATTTTTAAATAAAGAAAATACATTTAAACAAACTCCGCATGTATTCTCTAAAAAGATAAGTGAAATTTCATTAAATACAATTGAAGTTACTTTAGAGAAAACAGGATATGTATCAAACGAAAAATTTGTAATATATGCGGTACAAAATCCTAATTTTAATTTTAATGTTAATATAAATCCAGCTGATAGTTTATTTGGATATGCTACAAGAGGGATTATTGATTTATCAAATTCAAATATTGCTTATTCAAACACACCATTATGGACAATAAAAATTGAATACTATGTTAATGATTCATTAACGGATTATCCATATAACATAGATTCAATGTTAAAGGAATTGGAATTTACAAAAGTTGTTAAAGAAATTGCACCACCACCTCCACCGATTGATGAACCAGTAGATTCTTTTGTAAAAGTAAAAGTAAATTTGCAAGGTATCGAAGGTTCTGCTGAAATAGTACCACAAGGTATTGCAATCAGAAGAACAAAAGTAGATTTAATTACAGGAACTAACGAACTTTCATTAGATGCAAATACAACATATATTGTAAAAGCAAAAGATAGAAGTTATAGAATAACATCTTTACAATATGTTTCAACAATAAATAATTTTAATGAGGATAAAATCGCAGAACCAAATGAAAGTTTAGTTCTAACATATTCCCCATCAGCAGGTGATGTTATAAATTTAGTTGTAGAAGAAGTACCCCTACCGCAGTTAGTTGAGTTTGCAAAATTAGAATTAATAAATTCAGAAACTAATAGAGAATATAATATTAATTCAAAAGCAGATATTCCTATTGGTTTAAGAAAAGTAACTACAGTTTCAAGTCTTAAAGTTTTTATAAATGAAACAGAAGTAGAATTTAATGCACCTGAAACAAATGAATTTATAATTTCTTTACCTTTTAATAAGTTTACTAAATTAGGAGCATATAAAGTTTTAATTCTACCATCTAATACAAGAGGTGATGGTGAGATTATAGAATTAGTAATTAATGTTGTTGATGAATTTTATGTTGGTATTCCTGATATTAGAAATATAACATATCCTTCTGAATTATTTGGACCTGATTATGTTGGTACAAATGTTGATTTTTCAATATCATATGATTCAATTAATACTGATTATGTAAGAATTTATAAAGTAGGAACTGATAAATTTATAAAAGCCGCACCTAGTGGAAAAATTAATTTAAATTTTCAAGAATTATTACTGCTTGATGGCTCTTCAAATTATGATGATGAAGATAAAATATCAATTGGTTTAAAATTAGTACCATATAATGAACAGGGTAATGAGGTACTAACTGGAAAGGAAGAACTAATTTATATTAAGTTTGATAAAGGTGATTTAACTATACCTAGAGAGTTAGCGATTAATAGAATTATTGAAGGGTTCATTAATCAATTTAATGATAGTGTATTTAACATAGATACATCTAAATATTTAACGCACTTATTACATTTAGGTAAGGGTGATAACAAAGTAATTACTACTTGGACAGGGCATAAAGGTTCTTTGATTTTAAAATTATATGAACCACTACCAACATCAGTACAACCAAACCAACAAGTTTGGATTTCTAAATTACAAGCAAATCCTATTGTAGAAACGATTACAATAAGTGGAGTTGATACTTCTTTTTGTCCACCATTAAAAGGACCTAATTTTTCATTAGAGCCTGATAATGGTATTGGATTCAAAGTATTTGATGAATTGGTTGCGAGCGGGTCTAACACATCAACCGATTTAATTAATAGATTTGCAGAACAAAACACAATTGATACAGAAAAACTAAATATTCAGTATGTAAGCGGTTCTGATTATGTTTGGGATAATTTTGTACATTTTGGTTCTGCTGAAGAAAGAGTTAATAATTTCTTTTACAAAATAAAAGTATTAGAAAATCTAACAAACAAATATAAAGAATTATATGCAGATACATTTACCCCACCATATGAATCTTTACAAGCTTCTTTATTAACTGAAGATGCTGGTGGTATTGGGACCCCTGAAATAGATGGTGATGAAGAAATATTAACCGAAGATGCTTTATATTCACTTAATTGGGAGGTTTATCAACAAAAAGGTTTATCTCAAACTGGAGAGTTGGAAGCATTAGCAACTAAAATAAATAATTTAATAAAGAGTTTTGATGGATTTGAAAAGTGGTTATATAAAACAGAAAACACTTACGCATTTCCAAAAGAAAATTATATTGCACCAAATGGTGTAGTATTTAGGGTAGTAAAATCTTGGCAAAGTTCTCAAGCTGAAAGTTGGTTAGATTTTGCTTCAAACTCTGGTGCACTTTTTGATGTAGATAACCCACATTCAATGAAAAATAATATGCCTGAGCATATTATTGAAGATTATCAAAACGAAGAATTTTTATTGTTTTTGGATATGATTGGCCAACACTTTGATGTGTTGTGGTGTTATATCAATGCTCTTAAAGCTAACAAAAATTTAGAACATAAGCAAGATATTGGTATATCAAATACAATGGTGTATCAAATGTTAGATTCATTGGGTTGGAAAGGTAAGAGAGCATTTAATTCGGAATTCCTATGGGAATATGCATTTGGAACTACTAAAGAAGGTGGTTACAAATATGGTAGAAGTTTAGAAGATGCTAATAATGAAGTTTGGAGAAGAATATTAAATAACCTTCCATATCTATTAAAACATAAGGGTACTGCTAGAGCTATGAAAGCTATTATGGCTTGTTATGGTGTACCTCAATCTATGTTGACAATAATGGAATTTGGTGGACCTCAAGATCCAACTAAAGGTTCATCAACACAATTTACTTTTGATGATAGAACGGCGGCAATTTATTTAAAAGATAATTCTAATGTAAAAGTACCATGGAAAGTTATACCAGGTTTTGGTGATTATCCAAATGCAGTTGAATTTAGAATAAAACCAACATACACACCAAATCCATCATACACACTAATTTCAGGAAGTGAATGGAGTTTAGATTTAGTTAGAACAACTGGTTCTTTTGCTAAATTAGAATTAAATTTTGGTGGTGATGAATCAACAAGTACTTATTTCTCTGAAAGCGTTTCGGTAACATCATCATACTACATTGAATATGTTAATGATGAACCATATGCATATGGACCTGATTTAAAGACAGGAAGTTTAGATTTTCCAGTTTCAACAGAATATTATTCAAACGTATTAATTAATAGACATAATAGTCCTGATTCATCTTCTTGGTTTGAAGTTTGGTACGCTACTACAAATGGTACTAGAATTACAACGTTTGTTAGTATGTCATTAGCAACTGATGATACTGAATGGGAAACTGGTTCTTATTTACAAATTGGTGGACATAACTATGAAGGTAATGTTGATGAATTCCGTTTATGGAAAACTCCTTTACAATTAAGTAAATTCCAAAACCATACATTGTTCCCAGATGCTATAAATGGTAACTCATACACAGCATCAACAGCAGATTTAGTATTTCGTTTAGATTTTGAATATCCAAAAGATAGAACAGCTGATGTTGGTATTAAAAACGTTTCGATTAATACTAGCTATGCTGAGAACTATGCATCAGCTAGTATGATGTATTCAGCATCAGCGTATCCATATCAATATACTCCGTATGATAGAACTGTAACAGCTACTGTTCCATCTTTAGGATTTACATATTCAAATAAAATACGTTTTGAATCTGCATCACTAGTTACTGACCTTTCATACAAGCAAAGAGCTACCAAAAAATCATTTGACCAAGCTCCGATAGATTCTTCTCGTTTGGGATTATTCTTCTCTCCAATTAAAGAGTTGAATATGGACATATTAAAAGCATTTGGTGATTTTAATATTGATAACTACATAGGTGACCCATCCGATGAATATAGAGATAGATATAAAACATTAGATGATTTAAGAGGATATTATTTTGAAAGACTTGAAAATAGAGACATTTATGAATATATTAGATTAGTAAAATATATTGATAAATCATTGTTTGAAGTTCTTGCTGATTTAGCACCAGCTAGAGCAAAAATATCTAAAGGATTATTAATTGAACCACATTATTTAGAAAGAAGTAAAACAAAGTGGACTAAGCCAGAATCTTTAAGAAATGATTACGAAACAAAAATAAGTACAGCAGATAATAATCAAATTGAATTAGAATATGCAGTAAAAGATGCTTTTATAAATAACGAAGAAGTAACATCTTTATTAGTAGATTTACCAAACTATGATACATTAGTTGATGCAAATGATTCTATTATTTTAGAAGGTACAAATCCTAGTTATGATTCATCAATAATTTACAATACTGATAATTTAATTGAAACTGCATTTCCAACATATCCAAATACTGGTTCAATTAATATTACATTTCCATTAGGAGAAACTTTATTAGGAAGTGTAGATGTATTTAGTTCTACACAAATTGGAATGGAAAGAGATTCTTTAGCAAACGCTGGATTTGGATTATACGCTAAAAAAGGTAATGGTTTGGTTAGAAATTGGGAAGGGGTATTTGGAAACTGCCAACTGACGGGAAGTAGAAAATCAATATTCTTAATAAAAGAACAATACACAGAATTTGTTAATGAACAAATATCAGGGTATCCAGTATCTGGCTATCAACCTGGTGACCAAGTTAAGTACAAAAAACAACCTGTTACTAAATACAAATATAGAGTATCAACTTTACCTTTTAGCGGAAGTGTTCAAATAGGAAATGATGTAGTAGAAGTTCAATCTGTTAATGGTTATTTACCATCACATTATAAATTTAAAAATAATTTAGCGGAAGGTATGCAACGTTCATTCTGGAAAGGTTCTCAACAAACAGCAGCTACTACGCCAGATGGATTAGACCCAGTAGAAATATTTACAACTAATCCTAATATTCTTAGAGTTGCTAAGACTGGTAGAGGTAGTGGTGAACCAATACTTGAAGTTGATTAAGATTGAAAATAATAATTGGTTATATTTATTTTAGAAATAAAGCATAAAAACAATATCAAATGGCATATTTAGATAATACCGAAATTACAGTAGATGCAATTCTAACCAAAAAGGGTAGACAAAAATTAGCATCGGGTCAATCTTTGAACATTACCAAATTCGCTTTGGGTGATGATGAGATTGATTATACATTGTATGAGCCTGCACACCCAAAGGGTTCAGCTTATTACGATTCAGCAATCAGAGCTATTCCTGTTACGGAAGCAACACCTGATGAAACTCAAGTATTGAGATATAAATTAGTTACTTTTCCAAAAGGAACTACACAAATTCCAACTGTAAGATTGGGATACCCTCAAATTGCAGTAAATCAAAACGAAGGTGTTGTACCATTGACACCAACAACTACTCCACCGGGTAACGCAAGTGCCGGCTACACTGTTGTATTAGCAGACCAAAGAGCTGGTACACTCGTTGCAACTGAACAAGCTTCTGCTGGAGGTGGAAATGGAACTGTTCCTGTATTCTTAGGAGAAGAAATTACTACAACTGCACAAGTTGTAAGTGGTAAGAAATTTAACTTTACTCCTAATCCAAACTTGACAATTGATATTGCAACAACAATTACTGTTTATGGAAACGAAACGGGAGGTTCTCAAACAATTCCAGTAACCGTAACTTATAAAGCATAAAATAGATATATAAAATGGCATTAATTACAGATCCTAACATAACGGCCCAAATTAGAGACTTAGCTAATACGGGCACAATTGATTCTAACCTATTAGTAACACTTCTTAATAGTGTTCTACCAGCTGGTCAGCAAATTGCAACTAATGCCGGTTTTACAACTGGTATCTACAAAAGATTTGGTGATTTTGATAAAGTAAACGCAAAAGTTGAAGTAGTAACAACTGGATTGTGGAGTGGAGATTCTGGTTCATTAAACGAATTCTACACATCTTCAGCACAAACTACAGGAACAAGTGGATACTATTACACAAATATTTTTGATTATAACCCAGTTTCCTACGCTGATTCAGCTGAACTTCAGTTTGCAATTGCATACGGACATGTTGACGGTAGTGGTTCTATGAATTTAGCAGATAACGATAATGCATTATTAGCAACAAAAGCAACTTACGCTCAATATCGTTCAATGTTATTAGACCCAACTGATACTAAGTTTTCATTCGAAAATTCATCAGGCATTTCAACCGATGCTAATGGAATTTATGTTATCAACATAGCAAGAGGCAGATTCAGAGAAAAAATGGATGCTGGTAACTGGTCTCTTAAATTGCAAGGTTCAAATGGTAAATTTACTTTCATTGATAATAGTGGTAAGAAATTTGGTGATGATTTAGGATTAAGCGGAAGAACATTTAAAGTAGTATCTGGTTCACTTAATTTGGGAACTGAAAGTGAAGCAACAATCAAAAATACAGCAGATACAGCTACGGACTTAGCAGTAGGTAAACCAGCAACTGGTGAAGGATATGGTTTATTCTATCCTGATAGAGGTATCATTGTATTGAATGCTAAAGCAATAGGTTCTGTTGTTGGTTCAATAGATGCATTTAGAGTTTATACAAAAGATGGTACTTATTTGTTGAGTGGAAGTTTAAGTGGTTCTATCACACAAGATAGAGAACAATTTAACCAATTCAGACTTCTAAAAGCAATACAAGCAGGTGGTGATTTCGAAGCACGTAGAACTGAAAACATTTCTACTCAGCATTTCTTTGTAAGAGCAACAAATAGAGAATTTAACTATTCTAACAATCCTACTTACATAGATGCAGATGGTTTCTTTATTGAATCTACATTTGAAACTGACCCACAAACATTTATTACAACTATTGGATTATATAATGATGCAAATGAATTGATAGCTGTGGCAAAAACTTCTCAACCAATTGTAAAATCTTTTGATAAAGAAGTATTGATAAAAGTTAAACTTTCATTCTAATAAAACTTAAACTTTAAAATAGAAACCCCCGAAAGGGGGTTTTTCATTTAAGAAATATTTATATAAAACTCAAAATTAATGTTTAAGGAAATCCCAAAATCAGACATAATTAATAGACCATTAAAGGTTTATAAGGAATGGGCATTGGATGAAAACGATGTTTTTCCTATTTTTGGTAAAAATCCTAATAATTCTTTTATTGATATTGATGCCGATGAAAAAAGCCACGGATTTAATAAAAAAGTAATTTATGAATCTATTAAGTCTCAATTTTATACCAACCCAGCAACATCTTCTATATTAACTGAAGTTGGTAGAAGAAAATCATACGCATCTACATATGAAAGAGTATTAGATGATGATATAGCAATTTTTTCAATACCACAAAAATATTATGGTGAGGGAGTAAAAGTTGGTACAGTTGTTTTAGAAGATGAACAAACAGGCAAAATATATACAGACGATGGATATTCTAATTTGATTGATTCTGGTAGCAATGTAAGGGGTAATGTATTTTATGATAGAGGATTGGTTATATTAACTAGAGATATAACAAGTGGTTCTGTACTATCTCAATTTACATTAAATTTTCGTTCTACAAAAACTATTTATGAAAACGAAATTTTTATATCAGTTTTAGAAAATGAATTTAATGTTTCACAAAATCCATCTGCAGTTTATGAAGATGGTGGTTCTAAAAAAACTGAAATTATACAAAGACCTGGTTCTACTAGAATTGGTGATTTAGTAACATCATCTTATTATGATGCTGGCGTTAAATGGATTAGAAATAGTAAATACCCATATCAATCTTCTCTAAATCCAAATGTATTTGGAAGTTTTGATGATTACGAATACAGTAGTTCTTTAGACCCAACTGGTTCTTATTTAGCACCATATATAACAACAATTGGTTTATATGATGATGAATTAAATATGATTGCAATAGCAAAATTACCACAACCAATAAAGAGTCTGCCTGATTATCCACTAAATTTTATCATTCGTTTTGATACATAAGGTTATATTTATACTGGAAACTAATATTTAATAAAAATGGCAAGTATTTTAGAAATGTACGAAAAATCCCTTCCAAAAACTGGAAAGGTTGATACTAAAGGTGGAGATAAAACAAAAATTGAAGCTGATGGTGGTCTTAATTTATCTAAAGATGATAAAGCATTATTTAAAGCTAGGGGTGGTGCATTAAATGATAAAAAATACTCTGATAGTATTACAAAGAAGTAATTAATGTCTTGGAAATTTAAGGGAAATATTGTTACAGAAGAAAACACACCTGATGGTGCGGTTGGATTTGTCTATAAAATTATACACATACCTACTGGTAAATTCTACATTGGTAAAAAATCACTCACATCAACTCGCCGTTTGAAACCCTTAAAAGGTAAGGTTCGTAAAAGAGTAGTTCGTAAAGCATCCGATTGGGAGAAATACTATTCATCAAACGAATGGATTAAATCCGAAGTAAAAGAAGGTAGAGGTGGGGATTTTGAAAGAGAAATTATTCAATTCTGCTTTAGCAAAAAATCACTTACATATTGGGAAGTTTGGTGGCAGTTTAAATTAGATGTCCTATCTGACCCACAATCCATTAATGAAAATTTAATGGGAAAATTCTTCCGAAAGGATATATATTAATAAACACACGTTATGACACTTACTGAAATTTGTAAAAAGTATGGTATTTCAGATGCATACTTAAATTCAAAAGATGATGCACATCAAATAGCAGCTGCATCTTTATTGGACCTTAAACAAATGGTCTTATCTAATCAACCAAGAGAGCAGGTTGCTGCAAAACTTCAATTTTTAGCAGATTTCCTAGCAGATGTTAAAAATTCTACATTCGGATAATAAAAATTTGGATATATCCCAAAAAAGTTGTATATTTGTATAAGTTTTTGTGGATATAACCTAAATTATGCTATCGGGTAAGAACAAATTAAAAATAATAACAATATTAGATTCGGCATTGGGTGTTGGTTCTTCTTTAAAGGGGAACGAACAAGCACACCATTGTCCATTTTGTAACCATCACAAAAAGAAGTTGCAAGTAAACTTAGATACCCAAAGATGGCATTGTTGGGTATGCGATTCCAAAGGTAGAAGTATATCATCACTCCTTCGTAAACTCAATGTAGACCTTAGGGATATATCAGTTGTAAAGGATGTGTATGGTGATGAACCTGAGTACGATTCAAAAGAAGAATATGTAGCTAAGTTACAACTACCAAAGGAATTCAAACAATTATATTTCAAACCAAAAGGAATTAATCCAGCTTATAATCAGGCAGTACACTACTTAAATAAAAGAGGTATCACTCAAGCTGACATCGTAAAGTATAACATCGGATATTGTGAAGATGGATTATATGGTGGTAGAGTAATCATACCTTCTTACGATGATAATGGTGACCTTAATTACTTTGTAGCTCGTTCTTTCTATGAGGATGAGAAGATGAAGTATAAGAATCCACCAATCAGCAGAGATGTAATTGTATTTGAGAATATGATTAATTGGAACGAACCTATTACTTTAGTTGAAGGTGTATTTGATTCATTCTCGGTTAAGAGAAATGTAATTCCATTGTTGGGTAAATTCTTACTCAGCAAACTCAAAAATAAAATTATGGAAAAGGGTGTTAAGGATGTAACGATTATGTTAGATTCTGATGCCGTTGAAGATTCCACTAAACATACCCAATGGTTTCAAAAGAATGGAATCAAAGTCCGAAACATTATACCAACCGATAAGGATGCTGGTGAAATGGGTTTTCAAAAAGTAAATGAAATATTAAAATCAGCCAAAGAAACCACATGGGATGATTTGGTGATGAGTAAGTTAAATAGCATATGAAATTAAAAAGAATTTATCATATTGCGGATATTCATATTCGTAATGTAAAGAGGCACAAAGAATTTAGAGGTGTATTTGAAAAGATGTTTGAAGAAATCCGCCAAAGAGGAACGGATGATTCAATCATTTATTTGGCAGGTGATATTGCACATGCTAAATTGGAAATGTCACCTGAATTAGTGAAAGAGATTAGTTGGTTATTTACTGAATGTACAAAACACTGTCCAACAATCCTTATCGCTGGTAATCACGATTGTAATATGAATAACTCTGACCGTTTGGATGTACTTACTCCAATCGTAGAGGCATTAAACTTAGAGAATTTCCACTACCTAAAAGATACTGGAGTATTTTGGTTAGATGGTGTTGCATTTTCTGTATTTAGTATTTTTGATAATAAAGATAATTGGGTAATGGCTGATGATTTCAGCCTTTCATCCGCACGATTAAAAGTTGCACTTTTTCACGGACCTGTTGACCATTCACAAACCGATATAGGTTATGTGGTATCATCACGACATTTCACAACTGATATGTTTGATGGTTTCCATTTAGCCCTTTTAGGTGACATCCACAAAAGACAAGAACTAATCTCCCCTAAAGGTTGTAAGTGTGTTTACGCAGGTTCGTTGGTGCAACAAAACTTTGGAGAAACTTTGGACAAGCATGGTTTCTTAGTTTGGGATTTAGAAACATTAACATATGAAGAAGTTGATATTAAAAATGATTATGGTTATTATACCATGGATGTTATCGCAGGAGTTGTTCCTGACGTTACTGATTTACCTTTGTATCCAAGGCTTAGGGTAAGATTTGCTGATACTGATGCGGCAGATACTAAGAGAGCAATCACCGAAATTAAGGTGAAGTATGGAGTAGATGATTTCACAACAATTCGGACTGACTCATTAGCAAAGAAAAAGACTGGTGATAGAGATAACAAATTAGAGTTGGAAGACATAGCTGATATAACCTACCAAAACTCTTTAATTACGGATTATGTACAAAGGATGATGCCATTTGTGACAGAAGAAGAAATAGCTGGCATACAATCCCTTAACAAAGAGATAAACGGAAGGATAGAGCTGGACGAACTAACTCGTAACGTGAAATGGAAGCCGGTAAGATTTGAATTCTCCAATATGTTCAGTTACGGTGAAGATAATGTAATCAACTTCAGTAAAGTAAACGGACTAATGGGATTATTCGCACCAAACGCAGCAGGTAAATCATCCCTATTTGATGCAATCTCCTTTTGCCTGTTCGATAAGTGTAGTAGAGCCTATAAGGCATCACACATTATGAACAATAGGAAAACGGACTTCCATTGCCAATTGGATTTTGAGGTAGAGGGTATTCAATATTTCATCCGTAGAGAAGCACGTACAATTAATAAGGGAAAGAACGTAAAGGTAGATGTGCAGTTTTGGAGGATAGTAGATGGTGTAAGAGAATCCTTAAACGGAACGGAACGTAGGGATACAAACCAAATCATTGAGGGATATGTGGGAAGGTATGAGGATTTCGTTATGACAGCCCTTTCACTACAAGGTAACAATGCTCTATTCATTGATAAACCACAATCGGAAAGGAAGGACTTACTTGCGCAGTTTATGGGATTGGATATATTTGATAAGCTGTATGAAGCTGCATCCAATGAGATTAAGGAAGTGGCAGTTCTTATCAGAAATTTCAAAAGGACGGATTTTACGACTGAGTTAGCCCAAAAGGAAACCGACTTAAAAGAAACCAAAAAAGAATTATCCGACTTGGAATCCCAATCTAAAACTTTAAACAAAGATAAAGAAGAAATCCAAAACCAAATTTCTGATTTAAAGGAATCCCTAACACCGATTGATACTAAGTTAGATATCAAAGCATTGGGTGTTTCTAAGAGCACTATTGAATCTAAAATCCAAACCAATCAAACTGATAAGGAAAGTAAAAGAAGCAAAATAAACGAATATGGTGAGTTATTAGGAGAGGTATCTCAATCAATCAACCAACATGCGGTAGTAAACGGAATGGATATTGATGACGCCAAAAAGGAATGGGATTTGGCCAAAGGTAAGATAGCAGATGTACAAACTCAAATAGATAAATTGGAATCTCAATACGAATCTAATTTGGAGAAACTTAAACATTTAGAACAACATGAGTATGACCCGAATTGTAAGTTTTGTATGAACAACGTATTCGTTAAGGATGCGATTGCAACCAAAGAGGTTGTTAAAACGCAAGAAGCCCAATTAGAAACCCTTAACTTATCGCATCAAATGTTAATCAAAGCAACTGAACCATATTCAGAAGTGGATGATGTTTGGAGTAAATTGGTAGAACTTCGTAACAAATATCATAAAGGAATTGTGGTAAGAGAAAAAGCTGAAGCAGAGTTGGGAACTTTAGAAACACAAAATCAATTACTTCAAAACCAATTGGAAAGTGTTCAGTCTGATATTAACAAATATTATGAGAATGAAGCTACTATTCAAAAGAACGCAGAAATAAACGAACAAATCAAATCTTTAGAAACGGATAAAAAAGAATTAGATAAAAAGATTGGCGATTTAAACAAAAAGATTACTGGATGTACGCTAAAGATGGGTTCTATTCAGGCCTTCATTGATTCTACAAAAAGACAGATGGATGAAGTTAAAGATTTAGAAGCAAAGAGTACCCTATATACATATTACTTAGATGCGGTTAAGAAAGATGGTGTTCCATACGAATTAATTTCCAAAGCAATGCCTGTAATTGAGAATGAGGTAAACAATATTTTAGCACAGGTTGTGGACTTCTCCCTTTCGATGGATACTGATGGAAAGAACATTAACGCTAAAATCGTTTACGAAGACCAGGAGTGGACTTTAGAAATGTGTAGTGGTATGGAGAAGTTCATATCAGGTCTAGCGATTAGAGTAGCTCTAATTAATATATGTGGCCTTCCTAGACCTAACTTCTTAGTAATTGATGAAGGATTTGGAACATTAGATGCTGACAATCTATCATCTCTCTTTATGATGATGCAATATCTTAAAACTCAATTTGATTTTATTTGGATGATTTCTCACTTAGAGCAGATGAGAGATATTGTAGATGGTTTAATTGAAATCAAAAAAGAAAATGGATTCTCTAAAATTAATTTTTAGAATTTACTGGTAATACATTTTTAGGTGGAATCTTTTTAACGGATTCCACTTTTTCTTTTATAAGAGTTTCTACAAGCCCATTTATTTTATAACCTTTTTCCTTACAAAAATCTTTCAATAATTGATGTATTTCGGCATCAATTTGAATCATTGCGTATTTTTTCATATACTTCTTTAGTTTTCTTTAGAATTCTATATATAATTATGGAGATAAAAAATAATCTCAATATTTATTTTATATAATCAGAAAAATTAATGGCGATAATAAAAAAATATCCAGAAAGTTTAACACAAAATTTAACTTTATTTCAAACGTATATTTCCGATACGGCGGTAAATTCTAAGTATTTTAGGATTACAGAATTTAAAGATATTTTTACTGGTGGTAAGAACGGATTCTTAATAGAAGGTTCTGAACATTTAAAAGAATCAACTGAAATTAAAATTGAAATATTAGATGTTAATGGAAATCCAGTTTATTATGAACCAGGTAATGGTATACCTGAATATTATGAAGGTGTTTCAAAATTAATTGCTGTTTATGTTTATGAAGATACTCCAATAGGAAATGCAAGAATTACAATTTTAGGAGAATTAAAAACTTATGTTGATGAAAATGGAATTGTACAACAAATCCCACAAGAATGGAGAGATGTTTATAATTTAAAATGGGAAAGAGAATTTACAATAAATAAATTATTAGCAAACGAAGATAAAGTAAGGTTTTATAGAAGACCTGAAGTTTCTATTAATGAAATAGTAAAACCAATTTTTAGTAACATAGTTGTACCAGTTGTACAAAAAGGATTTGCAGTAGGTACAGCACAAACTCCAACAATTGGTACTGTACTTACGGATTATACGTTACCAACATCTTATCTAATAACAACAACCGATAATAGTGCTTGGACTGGTTCGGTTGCTGGTACATATATAGAATTTACAGATTTAGGTGTATCATTATTAGCCGATGATGTAATAAACAAAACAAATTTAACAGTAGCTTCACCTTATGCTCCAAATGGAATTATATCTGATTTTGATAATACAAGATATACTGCATCTTTTAATTATGTAGAAGGTGTTGATAATTTAAAAACTGCTTTAACTGGTTCTTTTGCAAAAATTACAATAAGTGATTTAGAAACTTTTGTTGGAGATGTTGCTAGAGTAAAAATTTATAGAAAATCACAATCTGATTTAGCAGATTATCAATTTATTCAAGAAATTCAATTAGAATCAAATGAACTATTAAAAGATTTAGAATCAACTACTAAGAATGAAGAGTTCTATGGTATATTTGACCAATTTAATTTTAAAAATTATTGGATAACATCATCTAATGATTTAACAACAGAATTTAATCAAAATTTTCTATTTAATTCAGTAAAGTTAAATGGTAATGGTGCGAATGCATATAATTTCTTTACATCAAAATCAATTGATATAACAGAGAACACAGAATACACTTTAACATTTAATACAAGAATTGCACAAAATTTATCTAAAGCAAATTATATTAAGTTTTTTATAAGTGGCTCTAGAACATCAAATAATATAACAACAGGGGTATCTCAAAATATTTTAACTCTTACCTCTGATAATAGTTTACTACAAAAATCACAAATTACCGCTAACTTTCAATCTGAGCAAATTGATAATGCAAAATTATATATTGAAGTAAAGGGATTGGGTTGGTATGTAGCAGATGTAAGTTTAAGAGCATCTCAAGAAAGTTCATTCTCTCCAAATGAAATATCATTTATTCAACCAATACCAAGAACATTACCGAAAGAAACATTTGATTTTAGATTTCAATTTTATGATATAAACAACAACTACATTCCTGTTCTTGTTGAAGAAAGTAAAACATTTGATGGTGGTAACTTAAATGTAATAAACAAAGATTTACAATTAATACCATCTTCATTATATTTTCAATTTGATTCTGGTTCTGGATTCGGAAACCCAGTTCCACCAACAACTATTTTTATTGATGTAGTTAAAAGTTACCTAACAGGTTCAGTAAACTTTACATCTCGTTCTTTTGATTTTTTCAATAATGAATTATCACAATCACAATACACACCAGGTCAGTTTCCGGGCTTATTGTTGGATAGAAATTTAGATACAGTTAGATTAACGGTAGAAAACTTTACAGGTTCAAGAGAAGATATTCCAGTTCAATTTATTGAATTTACGGGAGAGTGTGAAGGTGTTACTGATACAATTGTTATTACTAGAGTTGTAGATGGTAAAGGTGGAGTAAACTTTGAAATCAGACCTTATAGAGGTACTACTATTAGAAATAATGACCCATCTGGTTCATTAGAAGTACAAGCTATTCGTATTGATGGTATAAATGAAATTAATTTAAGAGCAGGATTGCCCGCAGGACGTTCATTAGTTCAGATGCACGTTTTATCTGGTTCAAAGTATCTTTTACTAAGTGAGGCATCGGCTAGTGGATTTTTAAAAGGTGTATATCCTGGTGTTAGTGGTTCAAAAGAATTAAATTATAATGCAACATTTAATAGAGATTCAATTGATGGTCAAAGAACAATTTATTTGATACCATCAAGCTCATTAAATTATTCAGCATCTATTTTAACAACATTAACTCTTACGGATTTGTTGGATGGTTTGGATGCGGGTGTTTTTGTTTATGATAATGATACTTTTACAATAAATCCAAGATTAAGTACAACATTCACTCCACCATCGGCATCTGCAACAGCATCATTTTATAGAAGGGGTACAAACCTTTATCCAATATCAGCTTCGGTATTTGTATTCCCATCAATGTCAATTAATAAAGACTTTGTTCCGGAGTATTGGATGTACTACTATACATCAAGTGTAAATGCTGATATTAGTGTTGTAGCTACTGATGATAATAATTTTATAATTCCATCATTACCATTAGGCTCTTATGTGCGTTCACCATTATCTCAAAGTAAAACACTTACAGTAACAGCAACATACTTAGAACCATATTCTTCCGAATCGGTAAACGTATCAAAAGTATTTAGTATTGTTCCAGAAGGAAAACCTGGTGATGAAACAATTATATTTGAAATAAATCCTGTAACTGTAAATTTAAATGCAAATTCAAGAGGTGTTGTAACAAGTTATGACCAATCCGCAACTCAAATAAGATTAAAGCAAGGTTCTCGTTATTTAAAATTTAACAAAACAAGAACAGCAGGTACTTTCTACACAGCATCAAATAATTTAGCAATAGGTTCTCCATATTGGATTACTGGTAGTAACATTATGACTGGTAGTTGGATTGATAACGTACCGTTGGGTTCTGCATACGATGAATATCTATTAGTAGGTAATGCAAGTAAGTTTAACGATTTAAGTGGTAGTATTCTTTATAATTTGGAAATACAACCATACTATACATCTTCGATATATACCGCTAGTATTACTCAAAATTATACAAAAACTTTAGAAGGTGCTCCACCAATTCAAATTGTAATATCACCAACATCGGTAGCAATACCTGCGGATGAAGTTGGATTTATATCCACATATACAAATGCAAATACAACAATAACTGTAAAAGAAGGTGATGATTTTCTTACATTTACAACTCGTTCTGTTGCACCGGGTACTTGGAGAATAAATTCAGTTGAAACAAGAAATAATAATATTTGGAATATAAGAACAGGCTCACTTTCTTCATCTTCATTGAGTACAGCAACATTAAACTTTAATAGATTTGATTATCCGTATGTATCGGCTAGCGCAGTTTATACAATTCAAGTATATCCATACGCATTAGGAGCTGGACATTTATATACATCATCAATATATCAAAGAACTCAAACATTTACTAAAAACGTTGCGCCACCAAATGCACGTTCAGTTGATTTAAAAGCAACTTACGAAACTGTAAACTTTGATAGAGATGGTGTTGTTACTGCACCATTAGACCCAATCACATTAACAGCTACAGCAACTAATACAACTGGAGCAGTGTGGTTTCAGTTTTTCAAAGATGATACAGATTATTCAGGTATTGTTGCAGAAGATGCTCCAAATTCTAAATACGCAACATTAGAAGTTGGTGGTGGTGATATAACTGGACCAGGTGAAAATTCAACGTGGACGGTTAGAATTAGAGATGGTAATAGTTCTCCAACCGCACCAATACGTGCACAATCATCATTAACAATTGTTGGTATAAAAGCAGGAGCTGATGCATATAAACTTTCCGCAACAAATGAAAACTGCTCTATAACAGGAGATTTGTGGGATAAAACTTTGACAGGTACTGGAATAAAAATAACCACATTTAAAGGTGTAAATCAACTAAATAATACATCATCTTATGTACCTTCGCAAGAAGTTTATGATTACTTAGGTAATTTTATTGGAAACTTAGGATTTTCATCTGCATCAATATTTTCAAAACCTGGTTTCGTAACAATGTCTGGAGCGGTCGGGTCTCCAATAGGAGAAACTAAATTTCCACCATCTAACCCAGCAAGTATTGGAGATTTATATGATTGGGATGGTTGGGCAACTAATTCAGCTGCACAAATTGTTTATAAAGTTGATTATGAAAAAGGAAGACAAATTGATTTTGTAACTCAATCAATATCTGTTCAATTTACACCACCAGCTCCTTATGATGTAAAAATGCAAAATGAAAATTCATCAATGGTTTATAGAGTTTCTGGTGAATTGGAATTTAATAGTTCTGCAAATATTATAAGAGTATATAGAGGTAATCAAGAATTAACACATAGACCAACTGGATGGGGAGTTACTCAAAGAGATGCTTATGGAAATTGGGGTTATAAAAATCAATGTCAAGTTGAAGTTTATTCAAAATCATCTCATATAACATTAGGTGGCGGATTAGCACCAAACTCTTTAGTTCCTGGTAATCCTGCAACAATGCCTGCTATTGTTGGTTGGGTGGATCCTGAAAATAATCCAACTGCAGAAATTGTTTATGAAATTAATTGTGAAGGAAGACAACTTCTATATAAAACGCAATCTTTATCAATTCAATTTGAAGGAGCAGTAGGACCTGGTATTGTAATGAGAGGTGAATGGAGTAACCAAACTGATTACATTGGCCAAGTAGAAACTACAAATAATCGTAGAGATGCTGTAATATATAACGCAGTTCCTGGTACAACAAATTATTACGCAGCAGTTAGTGGTTCTGGACCTAACACATATGTAAATCCAACTACATCTACATTTTATGTTGGTGGCTCTCCTGGCGCAGGATTTGTTTTAATTGGTGCTAAACAACCTGATACTCAACCTGATTATTGGGAATTTTTAGGACAAGAAGAATTCTTTGTTGCAGCTAAGATTGCAATATTTGAAGAATCATACGTTAAAAATACTATTAATGTTGGTACTGTAAATGGTACTGGTGCTTTTGCAAATATTGTAATAGCTGGTGGTAGAACTGACCCATATATAGCTATCGGACAAAACGCAACAGTAGGAACATCGGGTAACAATGGTACAACACTTAACCCTGGAGGACAAGTAATTGGTTATGGCAGAGCAGGTATATTCTTAGGAATTTATGAACAACCAATTGGGTCTGGTGGTACTACTGGTAGATTCTCTATTGTAAATGGAGCAGGAGATAGATACCTAAAATGGAATGGTAGTGGATTAGAAATTGCAGGTGATATAACTGTAACAGGTGGTAATGCAGCTACACAAAATGCAGTAAGTGCTTCCATAGCTTCTGGTTCAGCAACATCAATAGATGTAGCAGCTGTACAAACAGCAGTAGCGGTAAATATTTTAAGTGGTTCATTGGGTGCTATGGCAGCTATCAATTCAATTAATAGTGGTAATGCTACTACATTTATTGGACCTGGTGTTATTGTTGCAAATATGTTTGCTGGTACTGCAATTCAATCCACAAACTATGTAGCAGGGAGTCATCCATACTTCTCACAAACTGGTACTTTTATAAACTTAGCAGGTTCTTCAATAAGAACTCAAGGATTTGCAGTTGATAGTTCTGGTAATGCTTACTTTAGAGGAAACGTTAATGGAGCAAGCGGTATATTCAGAGATTCGGTGCAAGTTGGTACTGGTAGTGCTGGGGTTGCTTTATTATTAGATGCAAATGGTACTGGAAGTTTACGCGGACCTAACTTTTCATTAACACACTTAGGACTTTCAGTAACGGATGTTACTATGTCTGGTAAAGTGTTTGCAACTGCTGGTGAAATAGGAAACTGGGAAGTTGATGCTAATCAGAATTTAAAAGATAATCAAAATAGAATATTCTTAAATCCAAACTTACCTGGTATTGAGTTAAAAACAGCAGGGGTTACAGAATTAAAAATAAACGCAGGTGGTTTAACAAACTTAGCTGGAGCTAGTATAAATTTATCCGCAGTATCATTGAGTGATAGTAATAACTGGTCAGCAAATACATATATTAACGATACATACGAAGAATCAGCAGGAACATTTACAGTTACTGGAGGAACTTATACTGATAGTGTTGTATCATTCCCAACTTTTTATGATATTATATACTCAAATAATAGAACAGGGTATATAAACATATATTATGGATATAGAGTTTATAAAGTTTCCGATTCATCGGTAGTAGGAACTGGATATGTTGGAAGTACATATTGGAATGGTGGTACTGGTGAATATGCTTCAACAATAAGTGGATATACTGGATATTTTTCATTCACCGCCCCAGAAGAAGCATCTACACAATATGAATTAAAATGGTTTGTTGAAATTGAAGGATATAATACATCTACTGGTGGGTTTGGCGGGGATATACTTATTACAGGTTTCAATACAACGGCACCATCCATAGTAGCTACTAAATCAGTTGATGTTGTAGAACTTACAAATAATGGAATACAAATTGCAACTTCAGGTACTAGATACATTAAATTAGAAAGAAATTCAGGAGCTGCAATTTTATCAGGCCAAGGTAAGATTACATTAATAGGAGATGGTACAAATCCAATTTTAGGATTAAGTGGTACAACGGGCGGTACTTCAATTGACATTGCCGCTAATACTGGTAAAATTGCTATGAATGGTAATAATATTGAATTGGGTAGTGGTGCTATAACTTGGAATCCTGGAGCTAATTCTGGTACAATAACAACTTATGTTGACGGTGGAGTTAGACCTGCTATAATATTAACAAATGTTGGTAGTCCTGGTGGGGGTACGATTAGAGGTATGGAAATATCATTATCTACTTGGAGAGTTGGTAGAAATACATCAGCAAGAAGATATAAGGAAGAAATTGAAGATTGGAATCATCCATCTATATTAGACGCTATAAATAATGTTCCGATACGAACTTATTATTGGAAAGTTGATAAAGATGCGGAAAAGAGACCTCAACAAATAGGTATAATTGCCGAAGAATTGGAAGCAGGTGGATTGGAAGAATATGTGGATTATGATTGGTTCGAAGACCCAGAGAATCCAGAAGGACCTAAAAAATGGATGACTTCTGGTATTGCTAAGCAAGAGTTAGTATTTGTATTATGGAAGGCTGTACAAGAATTATCACAAAAAGTAAAAGATTTAGAAAATAAATTGAATTCTTAAAAGAAATATATATATTTATATACAAACACAAAAGTTATGGAAAAACAAATAGAAAAGTTAGAAGAATCTTTGATTAATAAAATCAAAGAATTAAGACAAAAACAAACAGATTTGGTAGTAAATATAGGTCAACTTCATATGGAACGTAAACAACTTGAAATTGTAGCAGAAAATATGGAATCTGATTATTTTGGGGTAACAAACGAATTAAATGCTATTTTAAACGATTTGGAGAAAAAATACCCAGCTGGAGAAGTTGATTTATTAGAAGGTACTGTTTCCTATTAATATTTGGTAATCTCAAAAATATTTCGTATATTTGTTACAATTTATGGAAAAGAAAAAGTTACTCTATGTATGTCCGCACCTATCTACTGGTGGACAACCACAATATACCTATAAGCAAATTAAACACTTTATAAACGATTTTAACATTGAAGTTGTTGAAATAAATAATAGTGGTGGTAATGCTTTTGTTGTTCAAAAAAATAGAATTAAAAAGTTAGTATCGGTTCATACATTAGGCGATGACAAATCCGAAATACTTTCAATAATAAAAGAATTTAAACCTGATATTATTCATTTTCAGGAAATACCACAATTTGATTTACCACCTTTTATTTTGGATAAGATATTTTCAAAAGATAGAGAGTATTTTATTTTAGCAACAACACATGGTTCTTTTACAAATCCAGAAGAAATTATTTATCAACCTGATAGATATGTTTTAGTATCTGAATGGAGTAAGAAAAAATTTGATGATGCTGATTTAGGTGTTGAAACTATGGTTTGGCAATATCCCATAGAAGAATATGTTTTTGATAAAGTTGAAGCACAAAAAAAGTTAGGATTTGAATCTGATTGGAAGCATGTATTAATGGTTGGATTATTTTCACCTGGTAAAAATCAAGGAGAAATATTTGCAATAGCAAGACAACTTGAAAAATACAAAATTAAATTTCATTTTGTAGGTAATCAAGCTATGAATTATGAAAGTTATTGGGCACCATTAATGGAATTTGTTCCTGATAATTGTGTGATTTGGGGAGAGCGAGATGATGTAGATAGTTTTTATGAAGCATCTGACCTTTTTTATTTTTCATCAAAGTTAGAATTAAATCCGCTTTCAATTAAAGAAGCTTTATCATACAAACTACCTTGTCTGTTTAGAAAATTACACACATATTTGGATACATACGATAATAATCCATTAGTAACTTATATTGATGATGATTTAAAAATTACAAAAAGAATTATATTAGAAAAATTAAATCCAACTTTTAATGAAATACCTGGTTGGTTTTCATATGTTGATTTATATGATGAGGTTGTAGAAAAAGTTCCACCATTTGCAAACGTAGTTGAGTTGGGAAGTTGGTTTGGTAAGTCAACAAATTATTTAGCAACTAAAATTAAAGAATCAAAAAAGAAAATTAATTTTACAACTATTGATACTTTTAAAGGAACTGATAATGAAGATTTACACCAAAACATAGTTAATTCTTTTAGTGGGGATATATTTTATGAATTTATAGATAACACAGTATTATCAGAAAACTATGATGTTTTTAATGTAATAAAAGATACTTCTAAAAATGCAGCAAATCAGTTTTCAAATTGTAGTATTGATTTTATGATGATTGATGCTGGCCACACATACGAAGATGTAACAGCTGATTTAAATATTTGGTATAATAAAATTAAACCTGGTGGATATATTACTGGTGATGATTATGGTGGCACATTTTTTCCTGGCGTTACTAAAGCAGCTGATGAATTTTTTTACAATCAGATAAAAAGAGGATTCCGTTCATATATTCGTAAAAAACCTCTTATTCAAATAAAACATATGCTAACTAGACCAGATGATATGAGAGAACGAGTTAGTATTAAATCAATAAAGCAGTTGGAAAAATACGGTATGGTTTATCAACCAATTGTAAACAAAGTTTATGAAGGGTTAGCACCTGCTGAAAATTGTAGAAGACCCGAACATATTAGTAAAGATAATAAACCTGGTGAATTATATCCTGGCGCTGGATTAGGTTGGATGACTGGTAGACATTATGGTTGCTATTTGGCACATAGAAATGCATTAGAATCAATAGATGAAGAAAATTTTGATTATACACTAATATTTGAAGCAGATGCATTTATTTATACAGGTTTAGAAGAATTTGTAAACATTGTACACAAAGCATGCTTTTTATCAGAAAGGGATGATGTTTATTTTATTTCTTTTGCAAATAATCCATCAAAAGGAAAAGAAAAAGTAGATGATTTATTTTCTAAAACAGCATATAATCAAGACCTTGCACATGCTTATTTAATTCCAAATCGAACTAAAGGATGGTGGGTGGAAAGAATAAAAGATTGTGGATGGGATGTTGGCGACCTATGGTATAACCACGTATTTTATAATCATCCAAAAAATAGATATACTACTAATAAAGAATATTGTAGACAAGCCGAAGGATTTTCTCTTTTAGATTTAACAGTTAAAACTTGGAGTTAATGATATACGATAATTTAAAAAAGAATACTAAAAATATTTTAGAAAAAGAAAATAAAGTGTTTTACCATTTTGTTAGAGGTCCTTTTGTTGAAATTAAAGGACAAAAAACAGCAAAATACACTGTTGAATTTATTGACAAAAAAACCAATGATATAAAATATAAGACAACAATAAATAATAATTGTTGGTGTAAGTGTAATGTTGAATATTTTGTAGAATGGAAATTAAAAATTTACGAAAACGGAAAACTATGGCAAGAATTTGAATACGATGCAACTGATAAAAGAGTTTATATTGCATTAGATTCAAAAGCGTTGGGTGATACATTATCTTGGTTTCCTTACTTAGATGAATTTAGAAAAAAACATAATTGTAAATTAGTTGCATCTACATTTATGAATGATTTTTTCTCAAGCGAATATCCAGAAATAGAATTTATCAAACCTGGAGAAAATGCTAATAATCTATACGCTATGTATTGTATAGGTTTATTCTATAATGAAAATAACTCAATAAACCATTTCAAAAATCCAACAGACCCTAAATCAGTAACATTACAAAAAATGTGTTCCGATATATTGGGGTTGGATTTTAAAGAAATAAAACCAAAGTTAAAAAGAAAAAATCCAAAACTAGAAAAAGAAAATCAAGTATGTATTGGAGTTTTTGGTACTGCTCAATCTAAGTTTTGGAATAATCCAACTGGTTGGCAAGAAGTTGTTGATTGGTTAAATGAAAAAGGATATGTTGTTAAATTATTATCTAAAGAAGGTGATGATTATATGGGTAATAAATTACCAAGCGGAATAGTACATCATCCACAAGGACCTATTGAATTGGTAATGGATGAACTTAAAAAATCAAAAGCTTTTATTGGTATTGGTAGCGGATTAAGTTGGTTGAGTTGGTCATTAGATGTACCAACTGTATTAATAAGTGGGTTTTCTTACAAATGGGCAGAGATGGAAGATTGTATTCGTATAGGTGCAGCAGAAGGAAAGTGTGAAGGTTGCTTTAATAGATTAAGATTAGACCCATCTGATTGGAACTGGTGCCCAGACCATAAAGGAACAAATAGACAATTTGAGTGTACTAAATTTATAACAGGTAAAATGGTAATTAAAGAATTAGAAAAGTTTTTATAATGAAAAGAATTTGGGTAAACGGAACATTTGATGTTTTACATATTGGACATATCAAACTTTTAGAATATGCATCATCTTTTGGAATTTTAAGAGTTGGAATTGATACTGATAAAAGAGTAATAGAAAAGAAGGGTGAGGGTAGACCTTATAATACTTTAGAAGATAGGATGGGATTTATGCGTAGTATTAGATTTGTTGATAGTGTTGTATCTTTTGATTCCGATGAAATGCTCAGAGAACATATAAAACAATGGAAAACTGATATTATGGTAATAGGAAATGATTATAATTATGACCAAATAATAGGAGCTGAATTGGTTGAAAAAGTTGAATATTTCAACAAAATATCGGGTTATAGCACAACAAACATTTTAAAAAATAAAAAGTAATATACTTATATATACAAAAATAAATACATAAATTATGGCAGGATTAGATAATATTCCACAAAAACAAGCGGTTGAAATAGAAACTGTAAAATTAGAAGAATCTATTGTTGAAAACGTAAAAAATTTAAACAATGAAATTTCTGTTGTTATTCAAAGATTTGGTGAAATCTATATAAGAAGAAACGAAATTGTAGAAGAAATGAAAAATTTAGATGAACTTCAACAAAGATTTGATGATGAGTTTAAAGCTAAAAATTTAGAGTTAAGAGAACTTTTAGATGCATTAGATGAAAAATATCCAGCTGGTAGAGTTAATTTACAAGATGGAACGATAACATATCAACCTGGTGCACCATCAAGAAAACAAATGCAAGCGCAAGCTGAAAATCAGCAATCTAAGCAGGTTTCATCAGCATCTTCAATGAAAGTTGTAAAAGAGTAATCCCGAATATTTATATAGTAAGAAACTATATGAAGGGATTAACAAAATATTTAATAGAAACAATATTGGGAGAAGCGGCAAAGATAGACAAAGTAGTTGTTGTCTATTCTGGCCGCTTTCAACCATTTCATAAGGGTCACTACGCAACGTATGACCATTTGGTTAAGAAGTTCGGAAAAGATAGTGTTTATGTAGGAACTTCTAATGTAACAGATTCAAAAAAATCTCCATTCAATTTTAAGGAAAAGAAAGTAATTATGACAAAAATGTTTGGTATTCCATCAAACAAAATTGTTAATGTCCGTAACCCTTATGCTCCGGAAGAAATTCTAAATAAATACGATGATAGTAATACGGGTTTTATAACTGTAGTTGGTGAAAAAGATTCTTCTCGTTTGAGTGGTAAATATTTTACTCCATATAAAGGAAAAATAGAAGCAGGATATTTGGATAAAGGATATGTTTATGCAGCACCTGCACAACCTAATGCTATTAGTGGTACTGATGTTCGTTATTGGTTGAGTGCTGGAACTGAAGCAGATAGAAAAAAGGGCTTTATGAAAGCATACCCTAAGTTTGATGACCAAATATTCAAAATGATTACTCTCAAACTTAAATCTCTAAAAGAATATATCAACGAAGAAATTAAATTAAATGTTAAGGTTGGTGACCAAATCCTAATGGGTAGATTTAAAAATAAAAAGGTAACAGTCAAATCTATTGGAAAGGATGAATGGGGAATGCCAACAATCAATGGTAAAAAAGCCGTAACATTCCGAATTCCTAAAAAAGAACAACTAAAAGAAATATCCATACAAACTTTAAATAATGTAGAAAGAGTTGAAACCGATGATGGTACGGGTCCATTTGCATCATCTTGGAAACAATATCATAACCAAGCAAAAACAAGAGCAAATAAAATTGGGCATGAGGTAGTTGATAGACCTACTGAATTAAAGAAAGAAAAAGACTTGGTAAACTACAAAGAAATGGACCCAAGAAATCAGGTTACCAATTTCCCAATAATGCAAGAACCTAAAAATACAGACACAATAGGCAAATTTACAGCAAGACGTGCATATACAAACTGGTTAGGTGATGCTTTAAAATATATGAAAGATTTGGGTTGGGAAGAATCTTTAACAACAAAAGAAAAACAACAAAGAAAGCAAGCCGAATTGGATGGTAAACAAAATATTAAAGTAGTTAAAGAGGGATTAATATCAGAAGATGAAATCAATGAAATAGTTGATGAGATTATGGGAGAGATGGGATTGCCTGGTGGAGCTGGTATTGGTTTAAGTTTATCTGGTGGATATATTAATGGTGCACCAAATCCAAAAGATGTTAAGAAATTAAAATCTAAGTTAGATAAGGATGGTAGTGAAGAATATACTAAAGTAAAAGAAGATAAAATACCTGGTGGATTAGCAAAAGGTATGACACTGTCAGATATTGCAAAACATCATAATATAAGTGTAGCAAATATTAAGCAAGAGTTTATTAAAGGATATGCTGTTGAAAGAGAGCATACAACTGATATAAATGTTGCAAAAGAAATAGCATTAGACCACTTATACGAAGACCCAAATTATTATAGTAAACTATCAAAGATTGAAACTCCATTGAGTGAAGGTTTGCTTTTAGAAGGTGGTGCGTATGGACATATGGCACATCCATTTGATATTGAAATGGGTTTAACATTTGGTGACCTTAAACAAATTGTAGTAAGAGCGTTAAATGGTGATTTAGAATTAGCAAGAGAAAAAACTGATGGACAAGCATTGGCAATTAGTTGGGTAAATGGTAGATTAGTTGCCGCTCGTAACAAATCACATTTAAAGAATAAAGGTGAAGGAGCTATGACAATTGGACAGGTAGCGGATAAGTTTGCCGGTAGAGGTGGATTAACTGATGCTTATAACTTCGCTATGCAGGATTTATCAAAAGCAATTAGTGCACTATCCGAACCACAAAGAAAGAAAATATTCAAAGATGGTGCATGTTTTATGAATTTGGAAGTAATATACCCAACATCAGTAAACGTAATTCCGTATAACCAACCTCTATTAATATTTCATGGTACATTTGAATATGATAAAGAAGGAAATATAATTGGAGAGAACCAACAAGCAGCAAGTATATTGGGTGGTATGATTAAGCAAGTAAATGCGCATGTTCAATCTAAATATACAATTCAAGGACCACCTATGCAGAAACTTCCTAAATCAGAACATTTATCAAAATTGCAGGGGAAATATATTTCTATGATTGCAAAACTTCAATCAGAGTTTGGGTTATCTGATAACGATGGGGTGGCTGATTATCATCAAGCATGGTGGACTAAATTTGTTGAAAAGGGTGCAAAAAAATTAGATACCCAAGAAAAAATAGGATTGGTTAAGAGATGGGCATTTAACGATAAATCTTTCCGTATTAACACTATACAAGATACTAAATTAAGAACTTGGGCTGAACAAATAGATAAACAAGACCAACAAAAAATATCAAAACAAAATCTAATGAGATTTGAGGAGATATTCTTAGGAGTTGGTGCAGAGGTTCTTTCGTTTATGAGTTCAGTACTTACGGCAAATCCAGAATCTGCAAAAAGACAGATGGTGGCAAGATTAGAATCAACTATACAACAAGTAAAAGCAAGTGGTGACCCTAAAAAGATTGAAAAACTTAAATTAGAATTACAAAGATTAAATGCTTTGGGTGGATTTGATAAAATTGTTCCAAATGAGGGTATTGTTTTCGTATATGGGGGTAATACCTATAAACTGACTGGAGCGTTTGCACCACTAAATCAAATATTGGGTATCTTCTTCGAAAAATAATCGTTTTATTTAATTCTGATATACTTATATATACAAATATATCTCAATTAATATGTCAAAAGAATTTCATAAAAAATTTATGCACCCAACTCGTAGAAAGTTGGTAAATATGGTGTTGACTGGTGGTGAGTATGAAAAAAATACTCAAATTTCTTTAGCAAATGCTGAAAACTCTTTGGAAAAAAATCGTAAAAGAGAAGTTGGAGAAACTTGGACAGATTCTGAAGGTAAAACTTGGGAGCAAAAAGAATATGGAAAGGTTAGAGTAAATGAACTTTCAGAAACAATGTCTGAAGTAAGAGATTATTTATCTAAATTAAACACCTGTAAATCCGAAGATTGTAATACAATTAAATTAAGTAGGGCTGATAAAAAGCTCATTTCTAAAACAGGATATTGTGCAAAGTGTTTAGCTAAAAAAGAACTTCTAATTAAATTAGATGGATTATGGGAATCATATGAACATTATAAAATATTAAATAATATTATATCAAAAGGAAAAGATATATTAGAACAATTACATCAAGCATATAAAGATGCAAAGCAAGAATATGAGTTTGTACATGAGGATGGTAAGATTGAAAAATGGGTATTGGAGAAAGATGTAAATGAATTGAAAGAAGAAATACTTTCGGATATTAAATTTTATGAAAGTGAGGTAGAACAAGCAATAAAATGGAGAAACGAAGCTTGGGAAAAACTTAAAGATAAAAACTACGATTTAGTTAAACCACCAATAGACTAATGGCTCAGAATTTAGGAATAACACAAAAAAAATCTTTAAAAGAGATTATAGCGGAAGAATACAAAAAGTGTGCTAGTGACCCTATACACTTTATGAAAAAATATTGTATGATTCAGCATCCGGTGAGAGGTAAAATACCTTTTCACCTTTTCCCATTTCAGGAAAAGACTCTTACCGAATTTCATAAAAATAGATTTAATATAGTTCTTAAATCACGTCAAACGGGTATCTCAACTCTTTCAGCTGGATATTCACTTTGGAAAATGTTATTCAATACTGACTTTAACGTATTGGTTATTGCAACAAAACAAGATGTAGCAAAAAACTTAGTAACTAAGGTAAGAGTAATGCATGAATTACTACCTAGTTGGTTAAAGGGTGGTTCTTTGGAAGATAATAAACTTTCACTTCGTTTACAAAATGGTTCTCAAATTAAAGCTATTGCATCTTCTCCTGATGCAGGACGTTCCGAAGCACTTTCGTTATTGATATTTGATGAGGCTGCGTTCATTGATGAAATTGATGAGATATGGGTAGCGGCTCAATCTACACTTTCAACAGGTGGTAGTTGTATTGCACTTTCTACTCCTAATGGTGTGGGTAATTGGTTTCATAAAACTTGGTTAGGTGCGGAAGATGGTACAAATCCATTTAATACTATTAAATTACATTGGACAGTACACCCTGAAAGAGACCAAACTTGGAGAGATGAACAAGAAAAACTATTGGGACAGAAGAAAGCAGCTCAAGAATGTGATTGTGACTTCGTATCTTCTGGTGATACAGTTATAGACCCAGAACTTCTTATGTTTTACAAAGAAACATATTGCCAAGACCCAATTGAAAAGACTGGATTTGATGGAAATCTTTGGAGATGGGAATATCCAACAGCAAATGGTTCTTATATGGTTGTAGCGGACGTTGCTAGGGGTGATGGCTCTGACTATTCAGCATGCCATGTAATGGATATAATAAACTCAACTCAAATAGCAGAATATAAAGGTAAGATTGATACAAAAGATTTTGGAAACTTTTTAGTAAATCTGGCTACAGAATATAATGATGCACTATTGGTAGTAGAGAACTCCAATATTGGATGGGCATGTATTCAACAATGTATAGATAGACAATATAAAAACTTATTCTATATGAGTAAAGATTTGAAATATGTAGATGTGGAAAACCAAATGAGAAATAAATATCGTACAGACGAAAGACAGATGGTAGCTGGATTTTCAACCACAACTAAAACCCGTCCACTTATTATTTCTAAATTAGATGAATATTTTAGAGAAAAAGCAGTAACTGTTCGTTCTAACCGATTGATAGATGAATTGTTTACATTTATATTCAATAATGGTAGAGCAGAAGCTATGAAAAGTTATAATGATGACCTTACTATGGCTTTTTGCATAGGATTGTGGGTAAGAGATACCGCACTTAGATTAAGACAGGAAGGTATTGACTTAACTAAAAGAGCATTAGGAGGTATTTCATCAAATCAGCAATACGAAGGAGTTTACGGACCATCTGATAGAGATGATAACCCTTGGAAGATGAGAATTGGTGATGATATAGAAGACCTATCACAGTGGTTGTAAAAATGTAGTGTTTTGACAAATACTGATATTTATGGTATATGTCAAAATAAAAGGAGAACGAAATGATTAAATTAACTGATATACTAAAAGAAGATGAATACATAGATAAGGCGTATTCAAAGGGTGATACTCCGGCTGACAACCCAATTGATGATTATGATGAGCTTGATGTAGAGCAAGAAGATATGGATGATTTTATCGCATATCTTAAATCGTATCAAACTTCATTAGATGAAGCTAATTGTGGATGCGTATTTGAGGCGGAATATCAGGGTAGAGAGGTTAAATTGGGTAAACCAATGGCCGGTGATGTAAAGAAATTTAAGGTATATGTAAAAAACCCAAAGACTGGTAAAGTTATTAAAGTAAACTTCGGTCAGAAGGGAGTTAAAATCAAAAAAAATAACCCTGGCAGGAGAGCTAACTTTAGAGCTAGACACAATTGTGACAATCCTGGTCCAAGAACAAAAGCAAGATATTGGTCTTGTAGAAAATGGTAAAATAAATTATGGCAGAACAATTCCAAGACGATAGGAGTTTCTTTGGGAGACTGAAAAAATTATTTTCAACTAATGCAATTGTAACCGTTGATAAAGATGGTAAGCGTAGAGTTGTAGATGTTGAAGATAGACAAATGAATACAAACTTTGTGAACCTTAGAGATAGGTACACAAAACTTCAAAGGTCTTACTTTGAAACACATCAGGGTGCACAATCAATGGCATATCATCAAGTTCGTAGAGAACTTTTTAGAGATTATGATGCTATGGATATGGACCCAATTATAGGTTCAGCATTAGACATATATGCAGATGAATCCACAACGAAGAACGAATATGGTGATGTTCTTCAAATCAAATCAACAAATGAGAATGTAAGAGAAATGCTTCACAACTTATTCTATGATATAATGAATGTGGAGTTTAACCTATGGCCTTGGATTAGAAACTTAGTAAAATATGGTGATGCTTTCTTAGCATTAGAGATTATGCCTGGTAAAGGTATCATTAACGTAGCACCACATTCAACCTATAACGTAGAAAGATTAGAAGGTACTGACCCAAACAATCCTGATTATGTTAAGTATAAGGTAGAATTGGATAGATTTGGTAAGAAGGAGTATGAGCAATACGAAATGGCTCACTTCCGTATGTTATCAGATACTAACTTCCTTCCTTATGGTAAATCAATGATTGAAGGTGCTAGAAGAATTTGGAAACAATTATCTCTTATGGAAGATGCGATGTTAATCCATCGTATTATGAGAGCACCTGAAAAGAGAGTATTCAAAATAGACATAGGTAACATCCCACCACAAGAAGTGGATAACTATATGCAGAAGATTATTAACAAAATGAAGAAAACTCCATTTGTTGATAAAAATACTGGTGATTACAACTTAAAATACAACATCCAAAATCTTACTGAAGACTTTTTCTTACCAGTTCGTGGTAGTGATAGTGGTACTAATATTGAAAACCTACAAGGTTTAGAATATGCAGCAATTGAGGATATTGATTATTTAAAAAATAAATTATTTGCAGCTCTAAGAGTTCCAAAGGCTTACTTATCATATGATGAGAATGTTAATGGTAAAGCTACATTGGCTGCAGAAGATGTTCGTTTTGCAAGAACCATTGAAAGAATCCAACGTACAGTTGTTAGTGAATTAGCAAAGATTGCAGTAGTTCACTTAGCAGCAAATGGTATTGAGGATTCAGAAATGACAAACTTTGAATTAACTTTGACAAACGCTTCTACAATTTATGAGCAAGAAAAGGTTAATTTGTGGTCTGAAAAGGTTAGATTAGCATCGGATGTTAAAGCACTTAATATGCTATCATCCGATTGGGCTTATCATAATGTATTTGGATTATCACAGGATGAGATAGATATCGAGAGAGCTAAAGTAATCTTAGACCTTAAAGATAGATTCAGACATACATCTATTGAACAACAAGGACAGGACCCAGCTAATCCACCACAACAACAAAATGTTGAGGAAGAAATTCAAAAATTAAAAACTGAAATAGAATTGAATAGGAGTGTTGGTAGACCGAGAGAAGGAAACACTTATGGTAAAGATAAGCATCCATATGGTAGAGACCCATTGGGAGATGCAGAAAATCATAAGGAAAGAAAGAGAGATGATAGAACTTTAAACACAAACGCTAAAAAATTGGCACGAGAATATATAAATGGGATTTCATCAAAAAAGAAGGTTTTAAACGAAAAATCGGGTATGCTCGATGAGAAAAACCTGTTGGATGATACTAAAATTTAATAAAGAAAAATTTGTTTATATTTATATGTGTTAGTTTATAGGGTAGAATAAATATAGGGTAAGTAAATGAAAAAAATTAAACACTCAAAGTTTAAGAATACTGGAGTGTTATTTGAGCTTTTGGTAAGACAAATAACGCTTGAAATTCTTAATGGCGATAAATCTGAAAACGCAAAGAAAATTGTAGCAGAATTCTTTGCTCCTAATACGGAGTTGAATAAAGAATTGAGATTATACGATATCTTATTGAAAGAAAAGTATAATTCGGAAACAAAAGCTGATAAATTAGTGGAAACTGTTTGTGATGCTCATGCTAAATTAAATCAAATATCACTTTCCAAAGAAAAGTATAGTTTAATTAAAGAAATTTCTTCTAAGTTTAATATTGAAGAATTCCTTTCTTCTCCTATTTCTAACTATAAAGTACTAGCATCTATATATAAAGTATTTGAATCTAAAAGAGCAAGTGGATATGATATCAAAGATATCTTTAATTCTAAAATTACCTTAATAGAAAATATTACCTCCAAGCCAGCTCAACAAATTCAACCAGCTGAAGATAAAAAGTTGATTGAATCCTATAAACAACAAGACAAAGACCTTAGACTACTTACCTATAAGATTCTAGTAGAAACTTTCAACAAAAAATATACAAATCTTGATGATTCTCAGAAGAACCTGTTGAAAGAATATATAAACAACATTTCTAATACCACCAAATTTAAAGATTACGTTGCAATTGAATTGCCAAAAATAATTTCTGAATTAAATGGTATTAAAGCAAAATTAAAAGATAAAGTTACGCAAATTAAATTATCAGAAACTATTTCCGTTTTAGAAAAAATGAAAATTGGAAAGACTGTATCTGATTCTCAAGTTTCATCAATTATGCTTTCTTATGAACTAATTAAGGAACTTAAATCTAAAGTAAAATAATGGAAGCAAGATTAAAAGAAGCAATCCGTAAATACATTAGAGAGAAAAACATTCAAAAAACTTTGGATGAAATGTCAGTAACGGGTAATGTTGCAGGGTATAACACACCAGCTGCATTTACAAAACCTGGTTCTGAAAAGAAAAAGAACAAAAGATTAGCTAGTGTAACTGGTGGTACAATTGTAAAAGAGGGAGAAAAAGATTGGGCATTGGGTGATATACCTGCTAGTAAAGATGAAGCCCTTCCAATGAAACCAACCGCATCTAAAAAAGATATAGATGGTGGAAAGATAGCTGATATTAGTGGAATGATTGTTGCAGAAAATCGTTGGTTGGAATTAAAAAGAGAAGAATCTTCACCAAAAGCAAAAGTTGGTAGAGGAGTTTCTAATATACAAAAACAACTTTCTGAAATAGAGAAGTTTGTAAATTGGTATTCTAAAATTAAGACTGAAAACGGACTTAAAAAAGAAGATTACTGGAAAAGAACAAACGCATCTTTATATAAAATCAGAGAAAGGTTAATGGGAATAACTGAAAAATTAAGAACATTATAATATGCCAGCAGTATCAAAAGCACAGCAAAAATTTATGGGAATGGTTCATGCAGTACAAAAAGGAGACATGGAAGCACCATCTAAAGAAGTTGAAAAAGCTGCAGATTCAATGTCGAAAAAAGATGCTAAAGATTTTGCATCAACTAAACACAAAGGACTACCTATGCACAAAGAAACTATATCAAAAGAAAGATTAAAAGAATTGGTAAGAGAAGTAATGAAAGAAGAATCTGAATATCAGGCTTTTTTCAAAAAGGCTTTAGAAAAAGCTGGTAAAGGAATCAATGATATGTCTGATGAAGAAAAGAAAGAATTCTTTAATAAGATTGATTCTGCATGGAATAACAAAGGTGAAAAGAATGAAGACCTTAAAGGTGACCAGCATAAGTTAGATGTAGATGGTGATGGTGATATTGAAGGTGATGATTTGGCAGATTTGAGAGCTGGTAAAACAAATGAAGATATCTCAACTGAATTACCAAAAGCTCAAATTCCATCAAGTGTTAAGCAAAGATTAGGTATTGCAATAGATAAGATTAAAGATGCAAAGCTAAATAATGTTCAAAAACTTCAATTAATTGCTCAAGTTGTAGATGCAATTGGTGTTGACAAAAACCAATTGGCTATGATGGCTAGTAAGATTAGAAGTAAAATGGAATCAACAAAGAAATAATATGAAATCACTTTTAATTGAAACACACCTATTTGAAGGTAAAATAAAAGAAGATGATGGTGGTAGAACCTTGGTAAAAGGTGTTCTTCAAAGAGCTGGTGCGGAAAACCAAAATGGTAGAGTATATCCAAAACCAATTTTAGAAAGAGAAGCTAAAAAATATTTAACATTCATCAAAGAGCGTAGAGCTTTAGGTGAGTTAGACCACCCAGATTCAACTGTTATCAATTTAAAGAACGTTTCCCACAATATCAGAGAAATTTGGTGGGAAGGTGATGACCTTTGTGGTACTGTAGAAATCTTAGGTACTCCATCTGGTAATATCTTAAAAGAGTTATTAAAAGCTGGTATCCTATTAGGTATTTCATCAAGAGGTATGGGTTCAACCAGACCTATGAGCGGAAACAAAGTAGAGGTACAAGAAGATTTTGAATTGATTGGTTGGGATTTTGTTTCTAACCCATCTACACATGGTGCATTTATGGTCCCAATGAATGAGTCTGTAAATCCACTAAAACAAATTGGTACTGATGTATGTGGTGATTACTGCAAAGCACAGGATTTAATGAGAGAAATTATAACTGAAATAGCATAAAATGAGCAAGAATTTTGATATATACAGCTACGTTCATAACAACAAATTCAAATTGAAAGTTGAAGAACCTAAGCATGTAACTAAAGTAGCTAAAGGATACAATGATATTCGTAAAACCGCTTTAACTGAAGTAAAGATTAAAGATGGTAAATTTTCTATTAAAGAGAATTTGCAAGATTCTGATAGAAAATTATCTTTAGAAGTTAAAAAGCACTTCTTAGAAATCATTTCAACTTATAACACTTTCCAAGACCAAATGAAACGTAATTCCGATATGACTGAAGTTGCGGAAACATTAGGTGGAATTGTTGAAGCTGCAAAAGAATTATCACTTAGAGAAGCTAACGATTGGTTTGATGCTCAAACTGTAAAAAGAAATATGAGTGAGTTGGATAAGTTGGGTAAGCAATTTGATAAATTTGCTGTTGAAGCAAAGGCAATGGATGAAAGATTACATGCTCTATATGAAGATATGGGTCACATCCTAAATCGTTACTATGAAATCTCTGACATCCCAACTGATGTAATGAGAGAAAGACTTGCAATAAAAAAGAAATAATATATGATTCGTTTAACTGATTTAAGTGGTAATGGTTCTTTCACTATGGGTGGTAAGAAATTTGAATATGGTAAAGTTTATTCTAATCCGTATGCAACCGCATTTAAACCTGTAAATGAAGCAGAAGAATCTGAAGACCATGAAGTTTCTATGGCTCAAAATCAGTTGGATTCTATTATTAAATCTGCAACCGAATTAAAACAAAAAATGGGTGAAGAAGAAAAGCAGATACCTGCTTGGATTCAAGACCACATTACAAATTCAGAGAACTATATTTCTCAAGCCGCTTCTAACTATCATGAATATGGTGATTCAAATGAAATTAAATTTGATGAAATTAGAGTTTTATCTAAAGAAGAATTTCAAAACGAAGCAAGTGATATGGAGTTGGTTAAAAATATGGAAAAAACTATTAAGAATTTGCAGTACATGCTTACAAAAGCCAAACATCCTAAAGAAAAAGAAAACCTCAAAGCAAACATTGCAGCTAATATAGCAATTATGAATTGGTGGAAAAGTAGAGGTAAGGATGAATCTGTAAATGAAGCTGGTCCTTGTTGGAAAGGATATAAGCAAGTTGGTATGAAAAGTAAAGGTGGAAAGCAAGTTCCAAATTGTGTACCTGAATCAGTAATGAACGAAGCAAGAAGTGTTGGAGCTATACAAAAAGACTTCGCTAAAGTAACCTCAGCAATCGCATCTGAATTAGAAAAATACAAATCAGTTAAAGGTACTCCAAAAGCAAAACAATATATTGCTAATCTTAAAAAATTAGGAGCAGCAAAAGAAAAATTAGAAGCAGAATTGGATTATGTAGTTAGTAACATATACGCTGATGCTGAATTAGAAGAAGGTTGTGGTTGCAAATAATTCTAAAGATTTTTTTAGAATTTTACGTTTTCATTAAATTTTATATATTTATTCTTACAATAACACATTTCTATATGTGTTTTTTATTGGTAGTGAATACTCACCTTTTATGTGTAGTGACCAAATGCCAATCAAATAATTCTATTTAAGCTCAATATTTTTTAATAGCTTAAGCAATCCGAAATAATAAGGAAAAATGGCAAGTTCAAAACTTTTGAAAGAAGCTATCGCTGATGCTAAAGCTGTACGTGAAACTGCTATTGCTAATGCTAAAATCGCTCTAGAAGAAGCATTTACTCCAAGACTACAATCTATCCTTTCTAAGAAGCTACAAGCTGAAATGGAAGGCGAAGATGAAGTTGAAGATAAAGTTGAAGAAAACAACGATGTTTCTAGCGAAATTGGTGGTGGTGATAACAAACAACCAGCAGTAAAAGCTAACGATGCTGACACTGACCTTAGCGGAATCGCTAAGCAATCAGGAGAGCCAGGATCTGAAGTTGAAGACTATGATAAGGTAAAAGACCTTAACGAAGAAGAGTCTGAAGATGAAGATAAGGCTGAAATGAAAGAAGCTGAAGGTGATGACGAGCACGAAGAATCTATGAAAGAAGGCGAAGATGAAATGGACATGGATGACATGGACGATGAATCTGATGACGATGAATTAGATTTAGAAGCTATCATCAAAGAACTAGAAGCTCAAATCGCTGAAGAAGAAGGCGAAGAAGAAATGCCGGCTGAAGAGCCAGCAGTAGAAGGTGAAGAAGCACCGGTTGAAGAACCAGTAGCTGCTGAACCTGCAGTTGAAGCTGAAGAAGTTCCAACTGAAGAACCAACTCACGAAGAAGAAGAAATCGACTTAGATGAAATCTTACGTGAAATGGGATATGGTGATGACGAAGAAAAAGTTGAAGAAGCTGAAGAACCAGCACATGATGAAGAAAAAGAAAAACTTCAAGCTGAGTTAAAAGAAGCAATTTCTACAATCAAATCTTTGAAATCAACTATCAACGAAGTAAATTTGTTAAACGCAAAATTACTTTTCGCAAACAAATTGTTCCGTTCTTACAACTTAACTAACGAACAAAAAGTAAAAGTAGTTGAGAATTTAGACAGAACAACTTCTGTAAGAGAAGTTAAATTGGTTTACGCAACTTTAGCAGAAAGCATGAAGTTCACTGGTACTGAAAGAAAAGTAGCAGCTAAGAAGACAATGACCGAAGGTTTTGCTTCTAAGCCACAAGCTACAACAGCTCCAAAGAAAGAAATCATCGCTGAAAGCTCAAACGAATTAGCTAACCGCTTTAAGCAATTAGCTGGTATCGTAAAATAAACAATCCATAAAAAAATAAAATAAAATGGCAAATT